>ERZ1643249.28-NODE-28-length-242861-cov-16.852405_pt1 | contig 242861 bp, 213 predicted proteins | sample MGYA00579263_ERZ1643249 | MGnify/ENA primary metagenome ERZ1643249 (study PRJEB29033, sample SAMEA4952264) | chicken gut metagenome | biome: Broiler Chicken; feature: Gastrointestinal Tract; material: Caecum | place: Ireland | collected 2018 | study: Broiler...
GTCTTTGCCTTGCCCGAGGCCGCTTATCGCATGCCCCGGGCTTAGTTTATGGAGGATAAACAAAGATGTCTTTTTGAATTTTTATCTTCTTGATTCATCGTCTGTGCGCACTAAATACGCCACACGACGATTATCTGATTTCAAAACCTTTACAAGGTCATTCTTAACGGACTTTGTAAGATTACAGGTATCGTCAACGATTTTATGATTGCCGCCCGATAAATTTGTAGAAGTGATAAACGCGCTCGTGCCTTTATCTACTCTGCCATAAATATCTATATCGCGCCGAAGTTTACGTTTGCCCGATTTATCCGTCGTCCAAACTTTATCTGCGGTAACGACCTTTAATTTAATAAGGTCTTTATTTTTAGGGCGAAATTTCCTTGACATTACAAAGCCTCGCAAAGTATAATTTAATTACTCTTTCAAAGGTCTTGAACAAGACAGTTGCGCAATAGTGGCAACCACAAGCATTACCCCCTGAAAGTTTATTTGCGGCTTTTGCCGCGGGATAGATTGCTTACTTAACCGTCCGCTTCTCGCGGGCGGTTATTTTTTACTGTCAAGCTGTGCTTTCATGCCATTGCGCCAACCATACAAAATAACTCTGTCTGTGCTTGACATGCGCCCCCTTTTCATGCGTATTTCCTGATTTACGGCAGCATAATTATCGCGTGCATATTTATTGTTATAACCGTCTATCCAGAAACGAGAATAATCTCTTTTTTTCTTTGATACTTTAGAATCGTTCATACGCTTTTCATGGTATGCCGCACGAGCCTGAACAGAATATCTTTTCTTTGCCATCTATTTAACCACCTTTTAATTTTTTAAATTCGTTATTCGGGCAGACAGGAATACACTCTCCGCCCGAAGCCGCTGCCACACGCTGGGCAACTGTATAAAATGCTTCTTCAACATATAAACCGGTACTTTCTCCGCGACGATCGACGCCGGTCTCAATGAACGCGCGACCGTCATCGCTTTCAAACACACAACTTATCCGGGAAACAGGGAACAGCATTTTACAACCGACTTGTTTATCCGTGACCTCGATAAAACCTTTCATTTCGTTCACCCCGCTTTATCCAAAACCGATATGCGCAGGCGTTCGTTTTCTTGCAACAGTTCTTCGTACTGCGCTTCAAGGTCAAATATCTTGTCGCAAAGTTCACGTTTCGTCCACGTTTCAAAACGCGCATACTTGTCTTTCGGCGGCTCTTCCGCTTCAGGCAATTCCATTTCAACCTGTTGCGACGTCGCAACAAGGCTCTTTTTATACTCGCGTATCTTCTTTACCGTCCAATCAGGCTTTACTGGCTTGCGCTCCTCATCGGAGAGAGGGAGCAACTCGCACAACTGCGAATAGCCGAATTTTTCCCACTTCTTTTTGAAACAGCGCAGACCGTCGCCGAACTCGTCAACGATATTCATAAGACGGCTTACCTGCGTTTTATCAAGCCCGAACTCGTCAAAGCAATATGCGAAAAAGAAATCTGCACAACAGTTTCCCGCGCCGATAGGCAGATTAAATCCGTATTCGTTGCGTATCTGTTCATGATTGAAACGAATACCGACGATTGCCGAATACGAATTGCTGCTGTAAAGGTCAATCAGATGAACGCCGAGCCAAAAGAAATTTTGTTTGCTTTCCTCTAAATCCTTGCGTATCGTTGCCGAATAGCTTTCCAGAACTTCAAGAGTTTCCACTTCAGAACTACATACCCCCATAAAACGCTTTTGCTTAAAATCAATCATATTTCACCTCACTTGATATAGCAAAGGGCAGAACAATTCTATCCGCCAACCACCGACCTCAAGAATAGTCCTGCCCTTCGTTATGCAGATACCATATAAAGTAATCTGATTTATGCGCGCGCCTTTTCCGCTTCAAAACGCAAAAGACGAATATAGTTCTCCATGACTGCTTTGTCGCTACCGCGAACTGTTTTTAAAGGATAACGCCATTCAAAGCCCATGTCGTCAACAACCACAGCCTCGTAGACCATGTATTTGCGGATACCGGTATGCTCGTCCCACTGGCGTTCCTCATGAAATTGCAATTCAACCTTATTTATACCGGTACTGAACAATTTCTCCAGCGCCTCATAGCCGCCTACGTCTGACGCCTTAAAGTGAACTTCCGATATACTCCCACGGAACACAGCAGGCAGTATATATTCCCAGTACTGTTTCCCGTCTGACTTATTGGTGTAACGCCTGCGAACAACGTAAATCTTCGGTATCTCGATTTTCTTTTCCTCGTCTGCCGCGCTCTCAGTTCCGTCCATTGCCGCAAGTGCTTCCGTCGCTTTCATTGCTTTCATGATCTGCGATACATTTTCCGTCTTAGCACTTACATTCTGTTCCGCTTTTGCTTCATCAACAACATTCATTTCATTCTTTGCCATTTTGCTGCTTTGATCTCCTTTGCGTATGGTCGCCACCAAATAAAAATCTGATTGCAACCGCATTTTGAAGCCTAAAATCACAGACCTCACAAATAAGTTGCAATCAGATTATAAAATAACAGCCGCTCTTCCGTAATTTTAAATGTCGGTATTGACAAAAGTACGCTTATATATTATAATGATATGGTAATACGGTGCGTACGGAGGCGGGAATGATAACAAAGTGGGACCTTCTTAAACTTTCGGCGGCGTTCGACGGTTCTTTCAATCCCGCCGATTATTCGGAGGATGAGCTTGCCGACATGCTCGGTCTCATTGACGAACCCGAGGGCGTAGATCAGATCCGCCGCCGCTACTTTGAAGAGCACGACGACGTGAAAGACCGCACTCTGTCCATAAAAAAATGGAGCGAATGACCGTCTCTCCCGCCGTATTTTTTGCGTCGGTTTTGCAAAAATTGTTGGATTGCAACACGATATTGTTTTACTTTGTTCAATGTAGATATTAATGCAATAAAGATGCAAGTACGGTGTAAAAAATATTTGAAAAACTTAACCGATTTATAAGCAATTCTTAATGTAAAATTCAAATTTTAACATAATCGGGCTTGACAACAAGCTGTTAAACGACTATACTTAATGTATCTTTAACGGACTGAAGTGTGAATTTTGTGTTATATCGGCACATTTTTATGCGCGGCAGTCGGTTAAAAAGTACAAGCTCCACCGGTATTTCAATAAATACATGGCGGAACGCGGGGCAAAAATATGACTGATTTAAGGGGTGCACCCCTTATTTGGCGCAAAAGCGCCAAATAACATAGTGTTCTTTTTTAAATTATTTATAAAACCCCGTCTGAATTGTAATTTTGGTTTGTTTGCATATACTTACGTACATAATGCGTGCAATCGGCCTTAAAAATTTATGGAGGATAAAACTTTGAACAGATGGAAAAAGGTTGCCCTTGCGGCGACCACGATCTTGATGGCGGCTACAATGGCTTTCGGTTTTGCTGCATGCGGCCCCGATGATCCCGACGATCCCAATCCCGGCCACACCCATGTCGACTCAGACAACGACGGCAAGTGCGACGAGTGCGGCGAAGATATGGGTGAAGATCCCGGCACAGATCCCGAATCGGACTATGTTTACAACACAGACGATCAGGAGATCTATGACAATGCTTTGGGCGAGTTCTATGAACTCTACATGGAAGCAAGAGATATAGTTGGTTCTACCGATGAAGAGCTTTCCGAAAGGTATGCCCGTATGGCCATTGCCGAAGCGAAGCTTCTTCAGTCCGGCGTGTTCTCGCCTCTTACGTCCAACGGCGGCACATATGCAATATCCAGAGTAGCTCCCCACACTGTGACCAGTGTGCTTTGGGGCTCGGATATGTACAGATATAACAAGATGCTTGTTACGCAGGAGTTCATTGCTTCTTCCGACAGGGAGCATATTAATCAAATGTATACTGAGGCTACTACCAACGGCACCGATGCTGCCGAGTATAATGCCTCTGTAAGGGCTTATCTTGAAGAGCAGGGTTATCATATTAAAGATTCCTACAATATGGCCTACAACCAGGATCCCAAGACGTATGACGTTCTTGCCACGCAGCAGGCTGTCGATAATGAAGTTCTCGTTAAAACTTACGATGGTCTTATGGAATACGATGAGCTCGGCGTTCTTCAGCCCGCCCTTGCCGACAGTTACACCTTAAGCGAAGATAAATTGACTTATACATTCCATATACGTGACGACGCCGCTTGGTATACCCAGTCGGGCGACAGGTATGCTGCCATTACAGCCGACGACTTTGTTGCAGGTTTCCAGCATCTGCTCGACGCCGAGGGCTCGATGCTTTATCTCGTTCAGGGTGTTGTTAAAGGCGTCAACGATTATGCCGAAGGTGCAATAGACTTCGACGAAGTCGGCGTAAAGCAGGTCAATGAGAACGGCGAACCCGACTCGAACGGCGAATACGTTCAGTACACCCTCGAGCAGGAAACTCCCTATTTCATGACCATGATGGGTTACAGTGTATTCGCACCCATGAACAGGGCTTATTTCCTGTCGCAGGGCGGCGCTTTCGGCGCTGATTACAATTCCAGCGCGGCTGACTATACCTATGGCAAGTCGCCTTCGAATATTCTGTATTCCGGTCCTTATCGCATAACCAATCAGACCAATGAGAGCACTATAGTATTCAGTGCTTACGAGGGATATTACGATTACGATAATCTTAACCTCAAAACTATAACATGGCTCTTCAATGACGGCCAGAATGCCACCAGATCGTTTACCGACGCGCGCGACGGCGTCACCGACGGCACCGGCTTGGGCGAGAATACGCTTGTTCTGGCAAGGGAGCAGACCACTACCGACGTTCACGGCAATACCGGTACTTATTTTGATCTTTACAATTATGTAAGCTCGAATGATGCCTCTACCGGTCTTGGTTTCTATAACCTCAACCGCCATGCCTTTGCAAACTTTAACGACAGCACTGTAGGCGTATCGCCTAAGGATGAAGTAGCAAAGGCGGTGACCCGCATGGCTATGCAGAACGTTCACTTCAGAAGAGCCATTTCATACGCTTTCGACAGGGAAACTTATAACACTGCCCGTTCCGGCGCCGATCTTGCTCTCAACAATCTTATCAACAGCTATACTCCGGGTAACTTCGTCAGCTTGCCCGCAGACTTAACTATCGATATCAACGGTACGGCAACAACATTCGAAGCCGGCACATATTACGGCGAGATCCTTCAGGCTCAGCTTACTGCCGACGGCAGCCACATCAAAGCTTGGGATCCTGAAAAGGAAGATACCGTTACCGGCGAGATGGGTACGTCTTTCGGCTTCGACGGCTGGTATAACCCCGAGGCGGCAAAAGAGGAGATGGCCATCGCCATCGAGCAGCTCAACGGTCTCACCCTTCTCGACGATGAGGGCAACCCCGTGCTTGACGCAAGCGGCAACGAGATCAAAATAAACATATCTGCCGATAACCCCGTTCAGATCGATACTTTGAATATACCTTCAGTCGTAGTATGGAATAACCAGTTCCAGGCATATAAGCAGACAATGGAAGCGGCGCTCGACGAAATTCAGATCAACCTTGTAAACGTTGACAGCGAGACCGACTGGTATTACTCCTCTTATCTTGCGGCAACGGGCGCTGAAAAGAACTTCGATTTCGATACTTCAACTCTTTGGGGTCCCGACTACGGCGATCCCCAGACCTACCTTGATACTCTCACCCCTACGGGCTATATGGTTATGGGTTTAGGTTTGTGGTAATAACCAAGGCTTTTGCTTGAATAAAAGTCGTTCGTGAAGAGAATGACCTCTTTTAGGTCATTCTCTTCATTGCTAAACAGGTAAATTTTGCACATTGCATAACTGTGCAGTATTTGCCGTCAACAATTACAGGAGAAAACAATGGGTAAATACCTTGTTAAGCGCCTCATACACGGCATTATATCTATAGTGGTAGTCATATTCATAGTTATGCTGCTCGTGTATGGTCTGATTGACAGGCAGCAGATATTCGCGCATGATCCAAACTTTACAAAGCTTACGGGTACTAACCGAACGCTGTATATGTATCAGCAGTGGGAGAGGTACGGCTATCTCGACTATGTTCCATATGCCGATTACCTCGACGGTTTGGTTGCAAACGGAGAACTCGATTCGGAGACCCGTTCCGACGCAGTGCGCCTCGGCAGTACGCCTGAAAACGATTCCGAAACAACGCAGATATATGTCGCCCTGTTCACCGACTACTACGAGTCGCAGGGATATGAAGTAATGCGTATCGACGCGGTGAGGCAGGGAGCAACGCGCACTAACAGCCAGCTGTTTGCCTACAGGGATCTGAGTATTTTTTCGCGTCTGTGGAACTATATAACCAATCTTGTCCGCGTTGATAACATTCACTATGCCTCGGGCATTCCCGACGAAGAGAGGGGGCTTTCGTTCACGTGGTACGACCCCGTCTACGGCGGCGATACCTTCTCTCCCGCTATAATGGGCAACGGTACGCGGCATAAGTATTTATTGTACTTTGATAACCAGTTCCCTTTTATTCATCAGAATCTTATAACGTTACAGCTCGGCGTATCATATTCGATAAATCAGAATGTTGACGTGTGGAATACCATGACGGACGAGCAGGGCAACGTTGTGTCTTCTTCGGTCACCTATCCTACGGGATATGTTGCCGAAACTGCCGACGATCTTCATTCCGCCACCTATTCCGAGGGTTCGCTTGCGGCGGGCGGCGAATATACGCAGCTTCGTTACGAAGATGACTACACTGTCGTCACCACCAATCTCGACGGCATGTCGCGCATGTCTTATTCCTTTATAATAGGTATAATTTCGGTAGTTCTTGCCTATTTTGTAGGCATACCGCTCGGCATTGTGATGGCGCGCCGGAAGGACGGAGTGGTTGACAAGCTCGGTACCATCTATATCATATTCATAATGGCGGTGCCATCGCTTGCATACATTTTCATGTTCCAGTCGATAGGCGGAGCCATAGGGCTGCCGACTACGTTCAGTCTGGTCAACCCGACCACGCTGATGTGGATATTGCCGATAATTTCGCTGGCGTTGCCGTCGATAGCCAACCTCATGAAGTGGATGCGACGATATATGATAGACCAGCGCAATTCCGACTATGTCAAGTTTGCCCGTGCGGGCGGTCTTTCCGAAGGGGAAATTTCGCGCAAACACATCATGAAGAACGCGGCGATACCGCTCGTGCATAACATTCCCGCAAGCGTGCTGGGCGCTCTCACAGGCGCGATCATTACCGAATCGGTATACGTCGTTCCCGGCGTCGGCAATCTGCTCACAAGGGCAATAAATGCTTACGATAATTCGGTAATCGTCGGCGTGACGCTGTTCTATGCAGTGCTGTCTGTCGTCGCGATAATCTTAGGCGATATACTTATGGCGCTGATGGATCCACGAATATCATTCTCATCGAAGGGGAGGTAAAACATGAACGAAAATTTGATAGATTTATCGGAATTCAATCTCTCGGACGAGGAATTGTTTGCCCACTACGATATTTCGCAGATTGAAACGGAAAAGATAACCGCTCCCCGCTATTCCTACTGGAAGTCGGTGGCAAGGGTTTTCTTTAAGAACAAGCTCAATATCATAATGCTTGCCCTTCTCGGCTTTATCGTCCTTTTTGCTTATTTGTATCCGGCTATCATTCAGTATGAATATGTCTATAATACCGACCCGCTTTCCCATCATTTGAGTCCCGGCGCGGCCTTTGAGTATTTCAACGGCTTTTCGTTAAAGTGGATATTCGGTACGGGCGCGGGCGGCGAAAGTACCTTCGACGCGGTATGGTACGGTTCAAGCATATCCATATCGCTCGCGTTCATGTGCGCGCTCATCAACCTCACCATAGGCGTGATAATAGGCGCTATCTGGGGATTCTCCAAAAAGGTCGATATCATAATGAATGAGGTCTATAATATTTTAGGCAACGTTCCCTATGTCCTCTTTATTTCGGTCATGGTGCTCGTTATGTCGGCCTCGTTCTGGACCATGGTATTTGCTCTTACTATAACCGGCTGGCTGGGCATAGCCTACTTTATCCGAACGCAGGTAATCATCATCCGCGACAGGGAGTATAACCTCGCCTCGCGCTGTCTGGGTACAAACATATTCAGAATTGCGCAGAGGAACATACTGCCGTTCATGACGTCGGTAATAGTTACCCTCGCCGCAACCGAGATCCCTTCATATATCTCCTATGAGGTGTTCCTCTCATATATCGGCATGGGTCTTTCGGACAGGTCTCTCGGTAAATTGATTGAGGAGGCGCAGAGTTCCATGCTCACTCCCGGCTGGCAGTGGGAGTTCTGGGCGCCCGTTGTTATCGCTTCGATCATCACCATAGTGCTCTATGTTGTCGGTCAGAACCTCGGCGACGCCTCCGACCCCAGAACGCATATGTAACGGCGGTGACCCATGGAAGATAAAAAGGTTTTACTGTCCGTTAAGGATCTCGAGGTGAAGTTCCACGTCCGCGGCAGAACTCTTACCGCCATACGCGGCATTTCCCTCGACATATATGAAAACGAATCTATAGCCATAGTCGGCGAGAGCGGCTCGGGTAAGTCGGTATTTACCAAAACTTTCGCCGGCATGCTCGATTCCAACGGCTTCATTTCAAACGGCGACCTCGTATTCAATGACGCCGAGCTTGACGATACTGTCGTAAGGAACGGTAATATTGCAAAATTTTCGATAAATATTGCAAAGAAGAGCCTCAACAAGTCATCAAAGCTCGAATTCGGCGCAGATACCTATAACGAGATCTGCAAATTGAAGAGCGATTACAAGGCGCGTTTCAAACTCTCCGAAGAGGAGAACGAAAAACTGCAGAAAAAGATCGACGACCTTGTGTACAGGCGCACCGAGGCATATAACGTCAAGCAGACCCTCGATTCCCGCAAGGAAAAGCAGAGGTATAAGGCGCTCACCGCCGAAATAGCCGGCTACACGAAGGCGCTCAAGGAGCTCGAAAAGAGGAAAAAACAGGTCATCGCCGAGCATAAACGCAAGGCGCGCGGCGAGAGGGAGTATACCGAGGCATATCTTTCCAAGCTCAGAGAGCTCAACGTAAAATATGCCGGGGAGACTTCTCAGGAGATATCTGCAGAGACTGCCGCCCGCAACGAGGTCATCGCCAAGGAAATATATCTGTCAATAGGCAGGTATTCAAATATTTTCCAGCGTTTCTGGCTGCTCTACAAGCTTGTGCGCGCCCTTAAAAAGGCAATGCGCATTGGCGTGGATCTGTCCGACGAAAAACTTCTGAACGCCGTATTCGACAATATAGCCTTCCGCGTTAAATATCTCGACGAAACCAAGGAAAAATTGCACGGCACGTGCGTTCTTAACCTGGCCAAGATAAAGTATACAAAAGACTGGCAGCAGATCCGCGGCGGCAAGATCGCTACCGTATTCCAGGATCCCATGACGTCGCTCAACCCGATAATAACAATCGGGAAACAGATATCGTCGATAATCATCAAGCACCAGCATGTTTCCGAAGTCGAAGCGCGTGCCCGCGCCATAAAGCTGATGAAGATGGTCGGCATCCCCAATGCGGAGAATCGCTACGACGACTATCCCTTCCAGTATTCGGGCGGCATGAGGCAGCGTATAGTTATCGCAATAGCTCTCTCCTGTCAGCCTAAAATACTCATCTGCGACGAGCCCACCACGGCGCTCGACGTTACCATTCAGGCGCAGATTCTGCAGCTTATAAAGGACCTGCAGAAGGAATTTAATTACACGATCGTGTTCATCACGCACGATCTGGGCGTGGTTGCGAACATTGCCGACAGGGTGGCGGTTTTGTATGCCGGCCAGATAGTCGAGCTCGGCATGGTTGACGAGGTTTTCCATGACCCCCGTCATCCCTACACATGGGCGCTGCTCTCTTCATTGCCGCAGCTTGCGCAGAGAAATACGAAGCTCTATTCAATATCGGGTACGCCGCCTTCGCTTTATAACAAGATCATCGGCGATCCGTTCGCGCCCAGAAACCCGTATTGTCTCAAGGTCGATACGCTAAAGGATCCCCCCATGTTCAAAGTTTCCGAAACTCACTTTGCAAAGACATGGCTCCTTGATCCCCGTGCGCCCAAGGTCGAAAAGCCCGAAATCATCGTGGGTATACACGATAAACTCGTAAAAGCGTTCAATATAGAGGAGGTGACCGAATAATGTTTGATTCCGTCAAAAATTTCTTTAAAGAAAAGTTCGGCAAAAAATCAAACGGCAATGCGGCCGCCAAAGCTGAAGCGAAGCGGGACGCGACTGCTGCCCACCTTCCCGAACACGGACCGATAGACGAGCAGGGCAGGGAGGTGCTCCTCTCTATAAAAAACGTCGATATCACCTTCGGCAAGGGCGATAAGGCGGTAAAGGCCGTAAAAAATGCTACTTTCGATATCTACAAGGGCGAAACCTTTTCGCTCGTCGGCGAAAGCGGCTCAGGTAAAACTACCATAGGCCGCGCCGTTATAAGGGTAAATCCCTGTTCCGCCGGCGAGATACTCTATAAGGGCGTGAGGATATCAGGCAAAATCCCCCACTCGCTCGACAGGGAAGTTATAAGGAACGTGCAGATGGTATTCCAGGACCCCGCGGCTTCGCTCAACGAGCGCGCCACCGTCGAATATATCGTCTCCGAGGGCCTCTACAATTTCCATCTTTATAAAGACAATGCCGACAGAGCAAAAAAGGTTGAAACGATAATAGAGGAGGTCGGCCTGCTTCCTGAACACCTCACGCGTTACCCGCACGAATTTTCGGGCGGACAGCGCCAGAGGATAGGCCTTGCAAGGGCCATGGTAATGGACCCCGAGCTGGTGGTTGCCGACGAGCCCATTTCCGCGCTCGACGTATCCATCCGCGCGCAGGTACTCAACCTTCTGAAGAAGTTCCAGAGGGAGAAGGGTATAACGTATCTGTTCATTGCTCACGACCTCTCGATAGTTCGCTTTATTTCCGACAGAATAGGCGTTATATACAAGGGAAACATAGTGGAAATTGCCGAGGCTGAAGAGCTCTTCAATTTCCCCATGCATCCCTACACGCATTCTCTTATCTCCGCCATACCTATTCCCGATCCCAAGCTCGAAAAGCACAAAGTTTTGTATACTTACGATCCTTCCATCCACGATTATTCGGAAGATCAGCCCGAGCTTGTCGATATCGGCCACAATCACTTTGTGTACGGCAATAAGAAAGAGATTGAACAGTATAAAGCTCTCAGGGAGAAGAACGAGCCTATAAAGACAATAAAGGTCGTAAAACCCGGTTCCGATCCCGCAAAGAGGGCAAAGAAGGAGGAGAAGAAGGAAACGCCCGTTTCAAACGAGACCATTCTCGACGCGCCCGTTCACGATACGGGCAGCGCGTGGTATGCCGTGCTTTCGTTCTTCCTGCCTCTGCTCGGTCTGATTGCCTTCCCCATATTCAAGGCAAAACATTACTACAAAAACTATAAGGCATGCAAAAAGGGCACGATTATAGGTTGGATAGTAATAGGTGCGATAATCGTGATATTCGGCTTGCTGCTGTTGTCCACGCTTATCTCCTGTTGACCGCATTGATTTGATTTTACGGGGCAACCGCCTTTCCGCGGTTGCCCCGAATTATAAAAATAAGGATGACCCGTGCTTAATCATGAAATCTAAGAGAGCACCAGACAGTTACAATAATCTGAAACCTGTAGAAAAGATTGAACTTTCAGAAAAACATATAAAGCTAAGAATAGTGCTTGTAGTGCTGTTCATTGTGCTGGCCCTTGCCGCCTTCGCGGTAGGCATAATTTTCCTTCTCTCCACCGACAAAGGCTGGACGGAGGTAGAGGCTTCGGCTTCCGATTCCAACTGCAGCACCGATTTTATTTTCTACTATGAAATACAAGAGGGCGGCCTCAAGGGCACCGAAGAATACAGGGCCGTATCTGCAAGTTACGGCACGGCGGCAGTAAACGCATACCGCATTTTCAACGAGCGCGAGCAGTTTGAAGGCGTATATAATCTCGCATATATAAACGAAAATATAAACGAAACTATCGAGATAGATCCGTCGCTCTACAGCGCCCTCGAACTTCTGAACAGTTACGGCAGCAGGTTTATATATCTTGCCCCCGTGTATTCGTATTACTACAACATATTTTACGCTTCAGACCAGGATACCGCAGAATATTACGATCCGTATAAAAACGGTGAAATGGCAGAATATTATCTCCGGCTTGCCGGGTTTGCCAACGACAGCGAAAGCATAAACCTCGAACTGCTCGGCAATAATATGGTGAGGCTTACCGTATCCGAAGAATATCAGAGTTTTGCCGAGGACAACGGCATAGATTGTTATCTCGACCTGTTCACTCTTAAAAATGCCTTTATAACCGATTATATGGCCGATCATCTCATTTCGGAGGGCTTTTCTTGCGGCCTGCTCACCAGTTACGACGGCTATACTCGCACGCTCGGCGCTGACCAGACATTCAATATGGAGATATTCGATAAGAAAGGGCAGTATGCTTATATCGCAGGTTCTGTAAGCGGCACCGGCGAGATCAGCGCCGTAAGGTTCCGCAATTATTCTTTGGGCACTTCCGATTACGGCTATAAGTTCGGCTATTCCGACGGCACTGCCGTTACGAACTATGTAGACCCGGCCGACGGCAAATACAAGAGCTGCATAAACGACCTTGTGAGCTACGCCTATAACACCGGCTGCGCCGAACTCATGCTCAATGTCCTGCCGCTGTACCTTTCGGATACCTTTGATGAAGCCGCAATCTCTGCGCTTAAGGCTGAAAAGTCGGTGTATTCGATATATTGTCTGGATAACGAACTCGTTTATAACGATTCTGACCTTACCGTTACTGTAACGTCTTCTGCCGACGTGGCCTATACCAAGCGTTATACCGATTAAGGCCGAGTTCTGTTCAGCCCCCTGGCTTAATAATATCTTTGGTAATATACTGCGGGCGGCACATCTTGCAAGATGTGCCGCCCGCAGTATTAACCCCAAATAAAGCCTGCTGATACTTCAGCAGGCTTTATTTGGGGTTAAAACAAAAAGTCACGGCAGCGTTTGCAACCGTGACTTTTTAATAATCGGTAAGCCCCGACAGATATTCCGATGAAATTTCAAGCGCCCTGCATATTGCAAACAGTTGCTCCGCGTCGGGTGCGGCTTTGGCTCGCTTATAGTGGCCTTGTCCCCCTTGCTAAAGGGGGAACAGTTGCGCCGCCAGAGGAACTTGGTTCCTCAAATCACGAAAAATTCCCGTCGCGCAAGACGGGAATTTCTGTGAACCTTTTTACATCACAACAATATCGTTCTGTTCAAACAGCGCCTTGTATTCGCGGGGGAATACGTCGTCGGTTATCAGCACGTCGATGTCCTCCAGGTGGGCAAAGGTATAGGGGTTTATCTTCCCTATCTTTGAACTGTCGAGCATCATATAAACGTGACGCGCCTTCTTGAACACCTGCTTCAAAAGGTCGCTCTCCGTCTGGCTGTTGCACGAAAACCCGTGCTCCGGCGTGAAGGCCAGCGCCGAAACTATTGCTATCTCAAAATTCGTATTGTCGAAATATGCCTTTGCGGCGGGGGAGGAGGTCGAAAGATTGTCCTTCATCAGCTGTCCGCCCACAACGGTTATCTCTACGTTCTTTTTCTGCGCAAGCTCCATGGCAACGGCAATGCCGTTCGTGAATACGTTGCACTTTATGTCGGGCATCTCCTTTGAAAGATACATCGCCGTTGTTCCGCCGTCTAAAAATATGCTCGTACCCTCGTCGATGAGAGTGGCGGCCTTCTGCGCGATGACTATCTTCGCGTCCATGTTGATGGTCGTCTTTTTTGTGTATGCCTCGCCCGAAACTTTTTGTACTTCTTTTACCGACATGGCGCCGCCGCGTATGCGGATGATGCGCCCGTCCTCCTCAAGCTGCGAAAGGTCGCGCCGCAGCGTCATCTGCGAAACGTCGGGGAACGCTTCTTCAAGTTGCTCAAGTGTCATTTTGCCGCGTTTGTCGAGTATTTCGGCTACTTCTTCAAGTCTTTCACGTTTCACTTTAACACGATCTCCTTTGTTTAAAATTAACAACTAAAAGTTTCTTATGTTTATTATATAACTATTGTGCCTCAAAGTCAAGGTTTATATTAACATTTTTAACATATACTGTGATTGTGTTGTTAAATTTTTTCACGGAATAGATGTGATTTCCGCTTCGTACATATGCGCCGCTTATTTCTTGCAATTTATTCAGCTCTATGTTATACTGTATAGGCATGATGCCCTTTGCGGCGCGGCTGCCGCATTAATTGCGGCAAAATTATCTCGGTAGGTTCTATGAGAGTAAGACGTTTAAAATTTCGCCCGATAGGAATAGTGGTCGCAAGTTTCGTTCTGGTCATTTTTGTCGGCGCGGGCCTTTTGTGCCTTCCGTTTGCGGTGAAGAGCGGCGAGCCCGATTTTCTCATCGCACTCTTTTCTGCAACTAGCGCGACCTGCGTTACCGGCCACACCGTTGTAGATATATTCAGCTACTTCACTTCCTTCGGCCAGGCGGTCATGCTAATACTTATTCAGATAGGCGGACTCGGGTTCATTACCATAATTTCCCTCTTCATGCTCTATATGAAGAAGGACGTCACCCTTTCCGACAGGAAGCTTGCTCTCCAGTCGGCCGGCGGCCTCAAGATGATGGGACTAAAAGAGCTGCTGAAGTATATCTTTATCGGCACGTTTTCGCTTGAATTTCTCGGTGCGGTGCTGCTTTCAATAAGTTTTGTCCACGATTACGGCTGGGGCGACGGCATATGGCAGGCCGTATTTACTTCCGTTTCGTCTTTCTGCAACGCAGGCTTTTCCCTTACAGGCCAGGGGGGCGACTTGTCGCTTGCCGGCTACAATTCTGACCCTCTGTTTCTGATAACGGTGATGGCGCTCATAACGATAGGCGGCCTCGGGTTCTATGTGTGGTACGACGTAATAAAAAACAGGTTCCGTCCCTCGCGCTATTCCCTGCACACAAAGGTGGTGCTCATCTCCACCGGCAGCATACTGCTGATTGCATGGGCGCTTTTTATGGCGTTCGAGTGGAACAACCCCGGCACCATAGGCGAAATGAATGCCGTTGACAAAGTTATAAACAGCCTGTTCTTTGCCGTGACGCCGAGGACGGCGGGACATTACACCGTCGACATGAACTACTTCTCCGACGGCTCTTACCTCCTTACTAATCTTCTGATGTTTGTGGGCGGCAGCCCCGGTTCTACCGCGGGCGGCGTAAAGACGACCACATTTGTCGTTCTGGTGCTCACTATGATTACTGCTTGCAGGAGAGAGAGGCAGGTGCGTGTGTTCAAGCGCGGCATAGAGCAGGACGACGCCATCAATGCCGTAACAGTAACTATGTTGTATGTGTTTGCGATAGCCATAAGCGTGTTTATAATCTGCGGCGTCGACGGCGGCACGCCTTACGAGTCTGACTACGGCAGTTGGGCGACGGTAATTAACGGCGTCGAAGTGCCCAATGTGGTAAACTTCAAAAATGTGCTGTTCGAGGTCATTTCGGCGATAAGCGCAACGGGGCTCACCATGGGTATCACGGCTGAGCTGTCCGCTCTTTCGCAGGTGATACTTATACTCCTCATGTTCTTCGGCAGGGTGGGCGGCTATACGCTGGTTCTCGTATTCTCCGAAACAAGGAGACCCCCGGCTATCACGCGCATGCCCGAACACATAATGATAGGCTAAGGGTTCACGAATTTCTCGTGCTGGTGACGCGCGATAAATTCCGTGAGATTTGGGGAGCCAGCTCCCCCTTGCCCCGATTTCAGGGGCTCTCATATCATATAATCGGGGCAATTCCCCCTTTGGTGAGCTCGCTTCGCGACAAATTGAGTCGCGCTGGCGCAGGGAAACCCTGCTTGCGCATAGTAATTTATTTTAAAAATTATTCCGCATTTAGCCTCCCATCAAGGGGAGGTGCCGAACATTTGCGAGGCGGAGGGGTTCTTGGGCTCCCTTGCTAAAGGGAGCTGACCAAACCGTAAGGTTTGGGCTGATGGATATATAAGATTAACTATATTACAATGTTAAGTATTGGTGCATTATTATAAGTTTAATGCGGATTTTTTTGTGACTTTCAGTTTCCGGCGCGGAGATTCTCTGTAAGGAGTTTATTCTTATGAAAAAAAGTGTTATAATCATCGGTATAGGTAAATTCGGCGCGCATCTCGCCGAAAAAATGCAGGATCTCGGTCACGACGTGCTCATTTTTGACCGCAATCAGGCCAGCATAGAGCGTTTTGCCACCCGTTTTGCCGATGCTCAGGTGGGTGACTTTACGAACGAAGATGTTTTAAAGGAGCTCGATGTGTCTTCATACGACGCCGTATGTATAACCATAGGCGACGATTTTGAAGCGTCAATGATAACTACCATGCTTTTAAAGCGTCTTGGCGCAAGGTATGTCGTGGTACGCGCCCGCTCCGAAACGGAGTGTGACCTTCTCAGGAAGGTGGGCGCCGACGAGATCGTCTATGCCGATGGCGACGCGACCGATAAGCTCGCCATGCGTCTGGGCGGCAACAATATATTCGATTATATCCAGCTCACCGGCGGATATGCTATTTTCGAGGTTCCTATATTGAAGTCATGGGAGGGCAAGTCGATAGCCGAGCTCGATATCCGCAGAAGATTCAAAATCAACATCGTCGCCATAAAGAACGACGAAGTGCTCGACCCGACCCCCATGCCCGATTACCGTTTCAAGGCCGACGACCATATCCTCGTGATAGGCAAATCGCGCGACGTATTCAAACTCGACGCTAAAAATGTCTGAAATTTGCTTGCTTTGAACGGTGTTTTGTATTATAATTTTTAAAACTGTATAGATCCGCAAGACGGAAAAACTGCGCGACTGCCCATACAGAGAGCGGGGGTAAAGGTGAAAGCCCCGCATAGGCTCCCGCAGGGTATGCGCCGTCTGAACTTAAGTTCAAGGACGGGAGAGGAAATGCTCCCGCGGCCGCCCCCGTAATAGGGCAAACGAGCGCCGCCGCTTTGGCGGCGGAAGTGAAGTGGAACAGCGGTAGCGCGCCTTCGCATATAATGCAGGGCGCGCTTATTTTATGCCGCCGTGCAAGGCATGCATGAGCAAGGCTGATTAAATACGCCGATACCTCTTTTTCGCGACAAAAATATAAAATTCACGGAAAAGATTTTGCGCAGCAAAAGATTTTCGTGAGGGAAGTTATATATGTTTTTCAAACGTCTACGTGCAGATATAAACGCAGCAAAGCGCAACGACCCCGCCGCGCGCAGCAAGTTCGAAATATGGCTCACTTATTCGGGCGTGCACGCGCTCTCGTGGCACAGGTCGGCTGCATTCTTCTACAGAATAAAATTAAAGCTCATAGCCCGCATAATAAGCCAGCTCGGTAAATTTTTCACGGGCATAGAGATCCACCCCGCCGCAAAGATAGCCCCGGGCGTGTTCATCGACCACGGCGCGGGCGTCGTGATAGGCGAAACTGCCGAAGTGGGCGAGGGCACCGTGATATACCAAGGCTGCACGCTCGGCGGTACGGGCAAGGAGACGGGCAAGCGCCACCCCACGGTGGGCAAAAACTGCGTCATCTCGGCGGGCGCCAAGGTGCTCGGCGGCATAACGGTGGGCGACTGCGCCAAGGTGGGCGCGGGCGCCGTCGTGTTAAAGGATGTCCCTCCGCACGCAACGGTTGTGGGCGTGCCCGCGCGCGTGGTGCGCATCGGCGGCAGCAAGGAGGGGGTGGACCTCTACCAGGAAAAGTCCGATCCCTACGCAAAGGAGATATGCCGTCTTCGCGAGCGCGTGTTCAGACTGGAGGAAGAGCTGAGGAAGCTCGTCGGGGAAGTGGCCATACCTCCCTATGTTCCCGAAGAAGAGTTCGTAAGGGAGGCCCGTTTGGGCGGCGGGCAGCTCAGGTGCCCCGAGGCCGCCGATACGAAGCAGGCCGAACCGGACGGCGATGCAAAACAAAATGATAAAAAGTAAAAAGACGGTTAAAATCGTTTGAAAAACTCAATATTCACATATATAATATAAGCAGAAAAATACAGGATAGTTTATGAAGATTTACAACACTCTCACCCGCCGCAAGGAAGAGTTTTCTCCCATAGAGGACGGCAAGGTAAAAATGTATGCCTGTGGCATAACCGTCTCCGGCGAGGCGCACATAGGTCACGGCTTTCAGGCGCTCATCTACGATATCATGCGCAAATATCTTGAAAAGAAGGGGTATCGGGTAAAGTATGCCCGCAATTACACCGACGTGGACGACAAGATCATAGCGCGCAGCAGGGAAACGGGCATTCCCGCCGATAAGTACGCCGAGATGATGATAAAGGACACCGACGAGGTCATGCGCGAGTTCGGCGTCGACGATCCCAACGTCTGGCTCAAGGCCACGCAGAATATCGGCAACATAATCGACTTTATCTCGCAGCTTATAGAAAAAGGTCACGCCTACGCCGCCCCCTCGGGCGATGTGTATTTCGACGTGTCCAGCTTTCCCGCTTACGGGTGTCTTTCAAACCGCACGGTGGAGGACATGCTCGACGGCGTGCGCGTTGAAAACGCCGAGGATAAGAAGAATCCCGCCGACTTCGCGCTGTGGAAAGCTGCGAAGCCGGGAGAGATATGCTGGGACTCCCCTTGGGGCAAGGGCAGGCCGGGCTGGCACATAGAGTGCTCGGCCATGAACCGCGCCGCCTTCGGCGACCAGATAGATATCCACGGCGGCGGCAGAGACCTCATTTTCCCTCACCACGAAAACGAGATCGCGCAGACCGAATCTCTTACGGGTAAGCGCTTTGCCAAGTACTGGACGCATAACGGCCTCATAAAGGTCAACGGCCAGAAGATGTCAAAGTCCCTCGGCAATTCGCTGCTTTTAAAGGATCTGCTGAAAAAATACACCAACGAGGCGATAAAGTTCGCCATATTGCAGACCAACTACCGCAACGATATAAATATTACCGATACGCTCTTCCCCGAGGCAGAGAAGCACCTCACCGAATTTTATAAGGTGCTGAAGGCGGCGGAGGAGAAGTTCGGCAAAGGAACTGTCGGTAATCCCGAAATAGATAAACAGTTCGACGAGTGCATGGACGACGATTTCAACACCGCGCTTGCCCTCTCGAACCTGTACGGCATATTCAAAAAGATATCGGCAAAGCTGGCCGCGGGCGACAGTTCTGCCGCCGAGGATGCATACCAGGTGCGCAAGACCTATTCTCTTTTAGGCCTTTTCAAAAAGGACTGCGGCGAATACCTCGCCGAAGTGGCAGCAAAGAATCCCGAGGAGGAGATCCCCGCAGAGGTAAAGGCTCTTGCGGAGGAGCGCTGGCATGCAAAGAAGAGCAAAAACTGGGCGCGCGCCGACGAGCTCCGCGCCGAGATAGATAAGCTCGGTTTTGTTATAAAGGACAGCAAGGATAATTACGAAATTACCCGCAGATAAAAATAGCCCCGCTTTCCCTCGCATAAGCGTTGCATAACATTGTCGCGTTTACGGCTTCGTTCAGTCATGTACGTCAGTGTACACTTCTTCACGACTTCCGCGCGCTCCGCGTTCTGCCCGCTTCTCCGAGGGTTATCCGGGCGCTAGTGCTTAGGCGAAAAGCCTCCCCTTGCTTAGGGGAGGTGTCACACAGAGTGTGACGAAAGGGTAGAATTGCACAAAAACAACCGTCTTATTTCGCCGCTTGCACTTTTAACGCGAAATGGCGTTTCAGCAGAAAAATTTTATACTACTTTATATATAAAAGGTTTTATTATGAAAAAGCTCACATCCGAATCTTTGAGAGAGTTATATCTCGGATTTTTCAAATCCAAGGGCCACGCCGTGATCCCCTCGGCCTCGCTCATTCCCGAAAACGACCCTACCGTGCTGTTCACCACGGCGGGCATGCATCCGCTCGTTCCCTATCTTCTGGGGGAAAAGCACCCCGCGGGCAACCGCCTCACCGACGTGCAGAAGTGCGTGCGCACCGGCGATATCGACGAGGTGGGCGATTCTTCCCACTGCACCTTCTTTGAAATGCTCGGCAACTGGTCGCTCGGCGACTATTTCAAGGAGCAGATGATCCCCTGGTCGTTCGAGTTCCTTACTTCGCCCGACTACCTCGGCATACCGGTAAACGACATAGCTATCACCTGCTTCGCGGGCGATGACGACTGCCCCAAGGACGAGGAAAGCGCAGAACTCTGGAAAAAGTGCGGCATAAAGCCCGAACACATCTTCTTTCTTCCCAAATCGGGCAACTGGTGGGGACCCGCCGGCACGACCGGCCCCTGCGGCCCCGATACAGAGATGCACATCATCCGCAATCACGAGGACGCGGACAAGCTCGGTCCCTACGACTTTGAAAAGGCGCAGAAGGGCACATTCCTCGAGATATGGAACGACGTGTTCATGCAGTACAACAAGACTGCTGAGGGCACATATGAACCCTTAAAACAGCGCAACGTCGATACGGGAATGGGACTTGAACGCACCCTCTGCATACTCAACGGCGTTGAGAGCGTTTACGAAACGGATATCTTTGAAAATGCGATAGCTAAAATAGAGGAGCTCACGGGCAAAAAGTACGGCGAGAGCGAGGAGGTAACCAAGGCCTTCCGCGTAGTTCTGGACCATGTACGCACAGCCACATTCATGCTGGGCGACGATCACGGCATAGTGCCCTCCAACACCGACCAGGGCTATATACTCCGCCGCGTCATCCGCCGCGCGGTGCGCTACGGCCGCAACATAAACCTTCCCAAGGGCGCGTTGAACGAGGTGTCAAAGACCATAATCGAAAAGTATGCGGGCGTATACTCCGAGCTCATCCGCAACGCGGCGCACATCGCCGAGGAGCTCAACAAGGAGGAGGAGAAGTTCTCCGCAACCTTAAAGCAGGGCTTAAAGGAGTTTGAAAAGGTGGCATCCGCGCTCCCCGCGGGCGGCATGATAGACGGACATTCGGCATTCAGACTGTACGACACTTACGGCTTCCCCGTGGAGATAACCATGGAGATGGCGCGCGAAAAGAATCTTTCCGTCGACGAGGCGGGCTACCGCGCAGCTTTTACCGAGCACCAGGAGAAGTCGCGCGCGGGCAGCGAACAGAAGTTCGCCTGCGGCCTTGCCGACCATAAGGAGGAGACTACAAAGCTCCACACCGCGACCCACCTTCTGCACGCCGCTTTAAAGCGCGTGTGCGGAGAGGACGTAAACCAAAAGGGCTCCAACATCACCGAAGAGCGCCTTCGTTTCGACTTCAACTTCCCCCGCAAGCTCACCCCCGAAGAGGTTAAAAAGGTGGAGGACCTCGTCAATGCCGAGATAGCAAAGGACGAGCCGGTCGTAATGAAGGAGATGAGCTTGGATGAGGCAAAGGCCGAGGGCTTTACAGGTCTGTTTGAAAGCAAGTACGGCGAAAAGGTAAAGACTTATACCATAGGCGACTTTTCAAAGGAGATATGCGGCGGTCCCCACGTAGAGCATACGGGCGTTTTGGGCACATTTAAGATCGCCAAGCAGGAGAATGTATCGGCGGGTATAAAGCGAATTAAAGCCGTTTTGATTTCTAAATGATAATTGCATCGCTTTCCATCGTATAAGCGTCGCATTACATTGTCGCCGTTCCGGTTTCGTTCATTCACTTACTCGTCGGCGCAAGGCATAGTTTACAACAAATCAAATAAATTTGCTTTGTTGCTTTAAATGCCTGCGCCTCCTCTTCGCAAAAAATCTTTTTTCAAAATCTTTTTTGCGAGTTGCTGCGGTAAACGCCATTATACTCCTTCACGACTTCCGCCGGCTCCGCGTACTGCCCGCTTCTTCAAGGGTTATCGGAGCAGGGGTTATTGGCTCGTTTCTTTGAAAATATATGAGCATTATTCTAAAATATCAACAGCAGGGCGGCGGCGCATAGAGCGCCGCCGCTTATGCGCGGAGCCCTGCCTATGTGCGGCGCGCAGGCTGCGCGACGCATGCCGCACCGCCTGTTTTGCCGTTCAATCAGCCTAAAATGGGGCAAAACTGTATAAAAATGCCCCGAACGCCCCCAAAAAAAGTTTTTGCAAATAATTTTTCAAAAACTTTGTAAACGCAACTCAAAACAGCTTGACATAAATTTTATAAAATAATAAAATAAGCATACATTGCAACGAGGCAATATGATTACCGCGCGATGCGGTATGTGTTTTTTATACATTATAAATGGAGTTATCAGCATGAAAACCTACATGGCAAACGCCCAGACAGTAGAAAGAAAATGGTATGTCGTCGACGCGGCAGGCGTGCCCCTCGGCCGTCTTGCGTCTAAAGTTGCCGCCGTTCTTCGCGGCAAGAACAAGCCCATTTTCACGCCCAACGTAGATACGGGCGATTTCGTCATAGTCATCAATTCCGATAAAGTCGTTTTAACCGGCAAAAAGCTCGAGGATAAATTCTATCGCTATCACACCGGTTATATCGGCGGACTCAAAGAGGTATCTTATAAAAAGATGCTCGCCGAAAAGAGCGACCTTGCCGTATACGAAGCGGTAAAGGGCATGCTCCCCAAAAATTCTTTGGGCAGGGATATGATAAAGAAATTGCGCGTATATAAGGGTGCCGAGCACAATCACGCCGCGCAGAAGCCCGAAGTGCTCAATTTATTTTAAGGAATGTGAGGTAAAAAGTTTATGGCAAAAGTAACTTTAAAGAAAAAGCTTCAGTTCTGGGGCACCGGCAGAAGAAAAAAGGCTATCGCCCGCGTTCGTCTTATCCCCGCAGGCAGCGGCAATATAGTTATCAATGAAAGGTCGTTCGAAGATTATTTCCCTCAGTCGGTACTTCGTTACGACGTAATGCAGCCCCTCGTGCTTTTGGCGGCAGAGGGTAAGTACGACGTATATGTAAACGTATACGGCGGCGGTCTTACGGGTCAGGCCGGCGCTATCCGCCTCGGCATCTCCCGTGCTCTCCTTCAGGCAGAGCCCGAAAGCCGTCCCGCCCTCAAAAAGGCGGGTTTCCTCACCCGCGATCCCCGCGTCAAGGAGCGCAAAAAGTACGGCCTCAAAAAGGCGCGCCGTGCTCCCCAGTTCTCAAAGAGATAATTTTTCAAAAGAGAATAAAATCAAACCGTCCGCGCAGATTTTGCGAAGGACGGTTTTTTGTCTTAATTATTTTTTTCGCGGCTCTTTGCCTCTGTCCCGATATCTGTAAAATATGCAATCTTTTTTCAAAAATTGTGAAAAATTTTACTTTGCCTATTGCTTTTTGCCGTTAAATGTGATACAATGAAGCAAGCGCGGGAAAACGCGCCGCATTAAAATTGATACGGCCCAGCCGTATTAAGGGAGATTAATTGAATGAAGAATGTAATAGTCGGACAGTCCGGCGGTCCTACGGCCGTCATCAATTCCAGCCTTCTCGGCGTTTTTAAAACGGCGAAAGACAGGGGCGCGGATATCGTGTATGGTATGGTGCACGGCATAAAGGGCCTTCTGGACAGGAACATAGTGGATCTTTCTTCGCAGATAAAGAACGATCTCGACATGGACCTTTTGAAGAGGACGCCGTCCTCGTTTCTCGGTTCCTGCCGTTATAAGCTGCCGGATATCGAGGGCAACGAAAAAACGTATGAAGAAATCTTTAAGATTTTAAAGGAACTCAACATCTACGCTTTCTTTTACATCGGCGGCAACGACTCGATGGACACTATCAAAAAACTGTCCGATTATGGCGCAAAGATAAACAGCCCCATAAGATTTATGGGCGTTCCCAAAACTATCGATAACGACCTTGCAATAACAGACCATACCCCCGGATACGGCAGCGCGGCAAAGTACATCGCTTCGACTACTAAAGAAATAATACGCGACGGTCTCGTTTACGACTATCCCGTCGTATCGATAATCGAAGTAATGGGCCGCAACGCGGGCTGGCTCACTGCGGCGGCTGCGCTCGCGAAGGGAGAGGACTGCGAGGGGGTAGATCTCATTTATCTTCCCGAACGCGTGTTCGATCTCGATAAATTCCTCGATAAGGTTGGCGAGCTCTACAAGCAGAAGCGTTCTGTCGTCATCGCCGTGTCGGAGGGCGTGAAGATAGCCGACGGCCGGTATGTGTGCGAACTTGCCGATCATGTCGACTATGTCGACGCGTTCGGACATAAACAGCTTGCAGGAACTGCGCGTTTCCTCGCGGCAAAAGTTGCCGAAAAGTACGGCGTAAAGACCAGGGCGATAGAGCTTTCTTCGCTGCAGCGCTGCGCCTCCCATATAACCTCGCGAATCGACGTCACCGAGGCGTTCAACGCCGGCGGCGCTGCTGTAAAAGCGGCGTTCGAGGGCATGAGCGGCCAGGTGATCACATTGAAGCGCGTGTCTGACGATCCTTATATGTGCATAACAGAGCCCGCGGATGTTCATTTCATCGCCAACGTAGAAAAGAAGGTGCCCGACGAGTGGATAAATGCCGACGGCACAAATGTTCTGGAACCGCTCGTTCATTATATCCGTCCGCTCATTCAGGCGGAGATAGCACCCCTTTGGGTAGACGGCCTTCCCAGGCATCTCATCCTCAAAAACTAACGGGTGAAGCGGCTTTGTTGCCGTTTGGCCCTGTCGTTCTCCTTTTTTAATAATAATTAAAGCGTGTAAGCCGCCGCGGCAAAATGCCGCGGCGGCTTACACGCTTCCGTTGGCTTTCGATCGGGTACGGCTGCCTTTATGCGTGTTTCTCAAGATGCCTATCCGCGCCTCCCGCGCAACCTTGCCGCAATTTTTTCGTGCCGCTCGATTACTGCCGCCGCCGCGTTTGCTGCCGTGCTTTCGGCAGAAAAAGCATTTTCTTTGCCTTCCGCGGCAGCGTTTTTGGAAGCGTCTGCGTCTTTAGCGGCAGCAGAATCGCCTTCTCCGCTCTCTTTTTTGCCGCCTTGCGGCGCATTTGATGCGCCCAACGCCTTCAGAAAATCGAAAAGGGTAAAATTATCCGTACTTTTTGTTCTCCTTTTATCAAATTTTCATTAAATACAACTTATTTTTAATTGCTTAAAACGGGGTTTTGGTATATAATAAAAACTGCTGTATTGCTGATAAGACTTTGCTTTATTGATAAAGCTTTACACGCTCGGCGCGGCTTTGCTTTATTGAAAAATCTTCACTGCATTATTATTAATATTAAATACAGCGACCAACTGATTACAGTATCGGGGTAAAAAATGCGTAACAAGGTAAAAAAGGCGCTTGCGTGCGCCGCCGCAGCTTGTCTTGCGGCAGGACTTGCTTTCGCCGCAGGTTGCAGCGGCGAATATCACAGGGCTGACGCCCTCGAAGGGGATATCTCCTATACGGGCGAAGCCATATCGAACGGCGGTTTTGCCGTTGAAGCGGGCAACTACATTTATTTCATAAACGGCGTCGCCTCCAATACCGAAACAAATACCTATGGCGAAGTGCAGAAGGGTTCGCTCGTCCGCATATCGAAATCCGATCTCGCTGCGGGCAATTATGCCGACGTGCAGACGGTGGTGCCTCTTCTCATGTACGGCACCGACTATACCAGCGGTATCTATATTTACGGCGACCGCGTGTATTACAGCACTCCGTCTACGGCCAGGGACTCCAACGGCGAGATACTTAATTCCCTGCTCGAATTCAAGAGCACAAAGCTCGACGGCACCGAAACAATGACCGACTATTATTTCAGGATAGACGGCACCAACCTCGACTACCGCATTATGCAGGGGGAGGACGGCGGCATATATCTCGTATATGTCCTTTCCGAAACTCTGTACGGCACCGAGGCGCATACAAATATCCACTCCGTAAACTTTGAAACGGGCGAAGATACCGTCCTTGCATACAATGTTTCGAGCTACATGTTCGACAGCAAAGACGCTTCCAATCCCTATGTTTACTATACGATGGACGTGACATACAACCTGGGTACCACCAATGCGGTCACTGCAGACTATAACCAGGTTTACCGCGTTACCGCCGATGCCGAAGCTCCCAGAGAATACGATTTCTCGTATGTGACCGACTTTGACGAGGAAGAGGATCCGCTCTACATCAACTACGGCGAGTTTGTGTTCGACGGCAGGGGTATCTTAAGCGGTATGACTCAGTTCAATTACGGTTACGATCCTTCGACCGATGCCGACCCTTCGTCTGACGATGCCAACACCATCTCCGGTTACACGTATGAGCTTATCGCATATGAAGACGGCAATCTGTACTATACCCGTGAATACTATTCCGGCAGCAGCCAGACTCCCATATTATTGTATGCCACCGACGAAGAGATAGGCTCTGACGGCTGGAATCCCGTAACGGGCAACCCTTCGGCTCCTTCATACGGCGGACAGGCACTTCTCTATATTGCCTCCGATGTAAGCGGTTATACATTTGTGACGGACGAGAACAATGTTCCTACGGGCGTTGTGTATACTGAAAGCAGCGGTTCCGCCTATGCTCTCATGAGCGGCACATTCAGCGGCGGCTCTATAGTCGACACTTTCTCGATGGCCGACGTGTCCGGCGAAATCACCGTCCTTGCAATTACCGAAGAAACGATCGACGGAGCTGATTATAATTTCCTGTATTTCAGCGTATCCGGCGAGGGTAACGGCTACACCGTTCACCGCATAGCTCTCGGCGGAAGCGAGGAGGACTATACCGAGCTTCCTTCGCTCGAAGAGACAGAGTCGCACAGCAATTACGAAGAGATACAGATCCTCGATCTCGATGCCGACTCGGGTTGGTATATGCCTGAGATCCTCTCCGACCATCTGTTCTTTGCATCGGCAACGGATGATATGGCTGATTACAACTATGTAATGACATTCTCCCTCATTTCAGCAGACGGCGAAGCAATGTCTAACGACGATATTCAGGCTCTCAACGACCTCTACGACGATGTGATAGGCGACGATGAAGACGATCCCGGCGTGATAGCGTCCATAGATGCGGACGATTATGAAAATCTGCCCAACGCGCTCCGCTATGCCTTCTATACCCGCAACGATACGGCGGTAGACGAGCTCATCGCAGATTGGGTCGATGCGGGCGAAGACGTGGAGTATCTCTTTTCCGAGCAGTCTGCCCAGATGTATCACGACTTCATAGCGGCGGAGGGCGATTACGCAGAATTTGCCGAGTATTCCAGGACGGTAAACGGCGAAACGGTATACGCGACCTCGCGTGATTATTACTATAACCTTGTCGGTTATATGACTGACGACGACGCAGAGGCGTATAACGATTCGCTCGTGTCTGACTATCTGCCCGCAGGACCTACGGATGATTCTACCTGGTTTGAAGGACTGTCCACCGGCGCAAAAGTCGGCTTCATAATCGGCGTATGCGTTGCGGGTCTTATAGTTATTGCCGCGGCGGTCATCATCCCGATCGTCGTCGTGCGCAAGAGGAGGAGCACGCTTCCCCAGTATACGAGGCGCGTGAAGGTCGATACCACCGACGATAAGGATATCGACGTATACGGCGACGACTCCGGCAACGGCACAAACTGATAAAAAGTTGCTTTGCGCAACTTAAATTAACGTCGGAAGGCGGGGCATCGGCCCCGCCTTCCGCTTTTGACCGGGAGGCGGCAGCGCCGGCGTTTTTATGCATAATTTGTACTCTTGTGCGCCACAATTACCGTTGTGCCGGAAATTGCGTCCCGCCTGCCGCACGGTCTTGCGGGCGTACAGCCCAAAAAGTTAATTTTTTATCAATTAATTTGATTTTTATTTGTCAAAACGGTTTACAAATAGAGCGAATGCTAATATAATGTTACCATTGATTGGGGGGCGTGTAAAACACGTGACCAATACCTATATTTTTTAATATACGGAGAAAATCTGACTATGATCAAGTACATTAAATGTCCCAGGTGCGAACTGAACTACATCGACCCTGAAAAGCAGGAATACTGCGACGTTTGCATAGCCGAAATGAAGGGAAATAAGCTCCAGTTTGCCGATATCGACGACGATGACTACGATGAAAATGCAGAAAAGACCGAGATCTGCCCCGTCTGCGGCGTGAATACCATGCGCTTCGGCGAAAAGATGTGCGACGCCTGCAAGCAGGCCAGCCAGTACGAGGACGACCAGGATATCAATATGGATACCGACGAGGAGTGGAAGAACTATCTCGAGGACGACGAGGATCTCACTATCGACGATGAAACTCTGGAAGAGGAGCTTTCGGAAGAACTTGACGATGAATATGACGATGAGGAGAGCGAGGAGCATTACGACGACGATCCTCTCGATGACTTTGACGACGACTTCGCCGATGATGAAGACGATGATGAGGACGACGAAGATGACGATGAAGACGACGAGGATGACGACGATCTGTTCTGATTGTCGCGTTTAAACGTTTTTTTGCGCGGTGCCCGGAATTTTGCGGACGCCGCGTATATTTTTGCCTTAAAAAGGTAAAAATAGTTATATATGATAAAACCTACTATAAGTGTTAATCAGATCAGAAAGGCAGTGTCGAGCTGTTACAACCGCCCCGTGACTGTAAAACTCAACCTTGGCAGAAATAAGTTTGTAACATTTCCCGCAACGGTAAACGGCGTATATCCTTCGCTGTTCACCGTTGCGCCCGACGATAAAAATTTTCTCGGCAAAACGGCGTATTCCTATTCTGAAGTTATGTGCGGCAGGGTCAGGCTGAAGGCCGTTTGCGGTAAATCTGGCCCCGTTGACGATAAGATTTTATAAAATGTTTGCAAAATGTTTGCAAATTGTGCAGAGCGCAGAGTGCGGGTACCGCCCTCTGCGTATTTCATTCGTCATAATCGCTGTGTATTCGCGGAAATGTGCGTGTCTCTTTAAGTAATAATGCAGAAAAATCCGGCATATTATATCTTTGAATTAAAGCGGCGCAGCCGAAATAAGGAGAATACGCAATGTCAATAAAAGCCGAATATCAGACTGAAAGTTACATAAAAAAGATAGCCGAACTTACATCGCGCTCGGTGGTGGAGTGCCGCTTCTCGTTCGGCGACGGAGTGAGCGAGGTGCTCGCCGTCAGTCCGCAACTCTCTCCCGAGGGTTGTGAAGTTACTTCCGGCAGGGTTAATTACGGCGGCAGACTGGTATGCACGGCCGTATATTGCGACGTAAACGGAAAGCTGAGCCGTGCGCAGAAGGGTGCGGAGTTTTCGCACTTTGCCGACGACGACCGTCTTGCGCCCGCGCAGTCGGCGTTTTTGCGCCTTACCTGCGAAAAAGCCACAGTACGGCGCGACGGCTCATCATTTTTGGTCACGGCGGTGATATGCGCGGAAATTGCGGTGTACGGCACGGCGGAAAGGGCATATCTGTCCTCGGCTGACGGCGCCGTGTGCCGCTTTGAACCTGTAAAATTTCTGTCCGCCGTCACTTTTTCCGGAGACAGCGAGGTCGAGGATGATTTTGAAGCGGCAGGCGTGGAGGATATTCTGACCCACGATGTGAAAACAATAGTCACGGACTGCCGCTGCGGCGGAGGTGAAGTACGCATAAGCGGCGAAATATTTCTGTCTCTCCTTGCCCTGCGTTCGGGTGAGCCGGTGGCGCTTGACAGAGTGATCCCTTTTTCGTCGGAGATACTCTGCGATGAGGCAGTGCTGCCCGTCCGCGCCATGTGTTGCGCCCAGGTAAAGGACGCCTCGGTGGCTGCCACCGTGAACGAGGAGCGGGGCAGATGCGGAATAAACTTTACCGCCCAGCTCTCATTCTTCGGCTGTTTTTACGACGAGCACGAGGCTACCGCCGCGACGGATGCCTTTCGCGCGGGCGGCGATTGCAATTTATCGTTGAGCGAAGAGACCGTCCCCGTATGCGAAGATATAAGGGTGTATACAGAGCGGGTCAGCGGCGCGTGCTCGGTAAAGGCAAAGATAGACTATTCGTGTGCCTTCAAAGTGGCGGCCTGCCCCAAGGCCGAGTGCACCTATTCGGCCGATACGGGCATGCTCGAGGGCGCCGTCACATTCATGCTCATCTATTCGCGCGAAAAGGAGATCCATTCGGCTGAGGTAGCTCTGCCGTTCTCGGTTAAGCTCAAGGGGGCGGATGGGGATTGCAGTGCCGTGGAAGTCGCCGTAAACAATGTCAGCGTGCGCCAGCGCGCCGAGGGCGAGTGCGAGGCCGAGGCGTCTATAAAGATAACTGCGGTCATATCCGCCGGGAGGCGCAGCGGGTATATTTCTGAAATTGGCGACGGAGCCGACGATGAAGCCGAACCATGCGCCGTAACAGTGCTTCTGCCTTTCGAGGGCGAAACCCTGTGGTCGGCCGCAAAGCGGCTGAGGATGTCGCCGGAGGAGGTGGCAGGGGCGTGCGGCGGCACGGCGTTTCCTCTGAAGGGTGATGAGAGAATAGTCATCTATCGGCCAAAAAAGTGTTGAAGGCAGACGGCATTGGCGTTAAAGAAGTACTTAAAAGACGTTTCGCGGCCATATAGCGGCGTAAAATATGGGCGCCGCGCGCAAAAATTTGCGCGCGGCGCCCTATTTGTCTGATTTTTTATTGTGTTTGCCCCGATATTCGTGATATAATCTTGTCATGGAAAGGGTGCGCATCAAATCTCCCGCAAAGCTCAATTTAACGTTGCAGATAACGGGCTCAGAGGGCGGCTACCACATGCTTGACAGCGTGGTAACCACGATAGATATCTTTGATATCGTCACCGTAAAGCGACGGTCCGACAGGCGCGTGACAATATCCATGCGCGGCCTCGGCAGCGAAAATATTCCGAGGGAGCGTAACAACGCCGTCCGCGCCGCCGAATTTTTCGTGGAAGAATTTTCAGTGTGCGGTGCGGATATTTGCATAGATAAAAATATTCCCATAGGGGCGGGGCTTGGCGGCTCGTCTGCCGATGCGGCGGGCGTTTTGAGCGCGCTTTCCGCACTCTATGACATCCCTGCGGAGCATGCAGAAGAGATTGCCGACAGGGTCGGGTCGGATACGCGCTATCTGATGCGCGGCGGCTTTGCCCGCCTTTCGGGACGCGGCAATATAATAGAGCATATAAGCAGCCCCTTAAAGCTTAATTTTCTGATAATTGCACCTGAAAGCGGCATTTCAACGGCAGAGTGCTATAAGAAGTACGATGAACTGCCCGACGGCCCCCGCTTTAATTCTCAGAACGCGCAATCCGCGCTCGAACGCGGCGACTGCGGCGCGCTGTGCGGCAGTTTTTACAATGCTCTGTACGCTCCCGCCAGACAGCTTAATCCCGATGCGGAGAGGGCGCTTTTTGAAGCTCTGTCCTTTTCGCCCGACGGCGCGTGTATGACGGGCTCTGGGAGTGCGGCTTTCGCCGTATTTGAAAACGATATGCTCTGCCGCTGGGCAATGAGCAGGTATAGCGGCAGTTACCGCGCATTCTGTGCCAAAACGTACCGGCCGCGCACATAATAAAGGAGTTATTCATGGCAGAAGAGAGAATTATCGACGACGATAAAGATAAAAAATACCGTATACGCATAAACGAAGACGGCGAAGAGGAACTCGAGGTCATTGATCTCGGCATGGACGAAGAACAGGAAGAGGCATATGAAACCGGCCTTGAGATTCCGGAATTCGAGGAGGACGACGAGGAGGCTGCCGCCATGACTCCCGAAGAGCTTGCCTTAGCGCGCAAGCGCGAAGAGGAAGAGCGTGCCGCAAAGACAGCAAAGGCGGAGGAACTTATTGCAAAGGCCCGCGCTTTAGAGGAGGGCGGCGACGGCGAGTACGCGCTCATCTCCCTTGATTCCGCCGAGCGCGAATATGACGGATACGGCGCGATCTATCCCTTAAAACTCAGACTGCTGACAAAAAACTTTACCGATTTTTCCCGCCTCGACGAGGTTGAGAGCGTGTCGCAAAAACTTAGGGCCCATTCCTCTGCGGCCGATAAAAAGTATGTGCGTGAAAATTTTCTTGCCGCTGCAGAAGAGGAGCTTGGGTCACAGATAGAAAGGAATGCCGCATTAAAGGCGGAAAACGAGGGTAAAAAGGCAGAGCGCCGGGCGCGTTTCAAGTCGGCTGCAAAAAAGTCGCTGGCGATATTTCTCTCGGCATTTGTTATCTTTATCGCACTTTTGTGCGTGGCGGTATACTTCAGCACGATCATGTTTGCCGACCGCGGCGGCGCTAACCTCGTAGTGACGATAGTGTTGTTTGCGTTTGCGGCGGTGGCGTTCATAGCGTCGGTTATACTTGCGCGCCCGCTTGCCCGCAACGCGCGCCGCGTGCGTCTGAACGAGCGCGACAGTTCTACCGCCCTCGGCAGGAGCTGTATCGAGGGCGCCGAGCGCGAAAAGAAGCTGCGGTCGCTCTGCGACAATATCGACTTTGCCGAAGGGCAGGAAGAATGACTTTAAGACAGAACACTGATCAAAATAATTCAAGCGCGCCGCCTGCGGCGGCGCGCTTGAATTATATAAAGCTTAACTGAATTAACTTAATGTATGAAAACTATCTATCTCGATCATGCCGCAACTACCCCGCTCGATAACCGCGTGCTTGCGGCAATGCAACCCTATCTCGCCGAAGATTTCGGCAACTCCGATTCGCGCTACTCGCTCGGCAGGCGCGCCTCGCTCGCCGTGCTCTCCTCGCGCGATAAAATATTATCGCTGATAGGCGGCGGTGGCGGCAATCTCTATTTCACGTCCAGCGGGTCAGAGGCCAACAGCTGGGCCTTAAAGGGCGTGTGCGCTGCAAATTTCGGCAAAAGGAACAGGATAATTCTGTCTGCCATAGAGCATCCGTCGTTGCTCCGCGCGGCCGAGGATATGGCTGTATTCGGCTTTGAGACGGAACTTGTCCGCCCTGACAGCTCGGGCATCGTCCGCCCCGAATCGGTTGAGCGTGCGCTGAATAAGGGCGGTGCGGCTTTTGTCGGCGTCATGCGTGTCAACAATGAAACGGGAGTCATTCAGCCTTCCGGGGAGATATACCGGCTGTGCCGTACGGCGGGTGCGTTTTTCTTCTGCGATTGCGTGCAGGCGGCGGGCAGCCTGCCGATAGAGTGCGGCTTTGCCGACGGCGTAAGTCTCTCCGCGCACAAATTTTACGGGCCGAAGGGCGTGGGCGCGTTGTGGCTTAAAAAGGGGACAAGGATAGCCCGCCTCATCTCCGGCGGCCAGCAGGAGGGCGGATTGCGCGGCGGTACCACAAATGTCGCAGGCGTCGTGGGCATGGCCGAAGCCTTGTCAATTGCCTGCGCCGATCTGGAAGAGAACGGGGACAAAGTGCGCGCCCTGCGCGATAAGTTTCTCTCGGTACTGCTTTCGGGCGTCGAAGACGCCCGTCTTGTGGGCGACGAAATAAACAGGCTGCCGTCAAACGCCAACGTAGCCTTTTCGGGCTGCCGCGGCGAAGAGATTATGTTCGCCCTCGACAGACAAGGCGTGTGCGTGTCCACGGGGTCTGCGTGTTCTTCGGGCGCATCAAAGCCCTCGCCCGTGTTGCTTTCGATGGGCCTTTCTGAGGAGGAGGCGGCCTCGTGCGTTCGCTTCACCTTCGGCAGAGAGAACACATTGGCCGAGGCCGGGTTCGCCGCAGAGCTTACGGCGGCCGCCGTTCGCGCGCTGCGCGGATAAATTTGTGCAATGTTAACAATGTTTTATCTGCTGTCTGTTGCGGCGGAAGTTCTATAAAAATGTTTTAATATAACAGTTAAAAAATTTTTCAGAAAAATGATTTTGTTAAAAACGTCCAATATTTCGGATATATCGCCGTTTTTGAATAAAAAACCTGAAAATTTGTTGTCGATATGATAAATTTCAACAAAATATGTTTGGCGTTTTTATTATAAAAATTTTTAAAAAAAATATCGAATTCTATTTACTTTTTTTTCTTTATGGGTATAATAGTAAATGTAATCGGTTGCGAGACCGTTTACATATTAATCAGCTCATCATTTTCCCCCTTATCATACAAAGGCGGCGCAAACTTCGGGTTTGCGCCGCCTTTGTCTTTTGTTGTTTTAAAATCATCACAAAAAATTAGCGCACGTCATGCGCTAATTTGATATTCACTCATTTATTTTAAAATAAATAATGTGCGCAAGGCGAATTTACTTCTACTATACGCTCCGTGGGCCCTGAAGGTCGCGCGAAGAGGAACTTAGTTCCTTAAGTAACGAAAAATTTAGCTTTCGGCCAAAGCTAAATTTTTGTGAACTGTCTACATTATTTTGCAGAGCGCGCAGGCGAGTACCGTCGCGACCAGCGCCGAAAACAGCGAAATGACTATCGGCTTCATCAGTCCCTTGGCTTTCATTCCCGCAAAGTACACCGCAGATATGTAGAATACTGTCTCAGATGAACCGTAGCACACGCACGCACAGCGCGCTATGTAGCTGTCGGCGCCGTATTCATTCAGTATTTCCGTCAGGTACGCCAGCGACCCGCTGCCCGAAAGCGGCTTTATGAGTATCAGTTTGGTTAATTCTTCCGGAACGCCGAAAAATGAGAACGCGGGCGAAGTCAGCTTTATCATCAGTTCCGAAAGTCCGCTCTCTTCAAACAGCGCGCACATCATAAACACCGCCGCAAGGCAGGGAAGGAGGGAGAGCACAAACTTCAGCGCGCTCTCAATCCCGCTTGTAAAGCATGAGTAAACATTCACCTTTTTTATGGCGGCGCAGCCGAGCACTATTATAAATATCGCCGGTATGATAAATGCCATTTATCCGCTCCCGCAGGCGTTTTTGCCGTGATTTGAACGGCGGTGCGGCCTGCTTTTGCCGCCGCGTGCTTGCGCAAACTTTTCGCTCAGTATAAACGATCCGACTGACAGAACGAGCGTTACCGCCGAACATGCGAGCGAGGGTATAAATATGTCGGCCGCCGCGGCGCTCCCGAGCCCTGCGCGCAGAGCGATCACGGTGGAGGGTATGAGCTGAAAGCCCGCCGCATTTATAATAAACAGCAGTTTCTGCGCGTAATAATTTTTTTCCTTCTCCCATTCGCCTATGGCCTTCACGGCAAAATGGGTAGACGCCCCCGCGCCGAGCAAATCGCAGGCCAGGTTCATGGCGGCCGCCTCGCACGCGCTGTCGCTCTTGGTTTTGAATATCCTTCTGCACAGCGGCTTAAAAAGTTTTGCCGTCTTTTGTGTTATTCCGCATCCTTCGGCAACGCCGGCAAGGCCCATCCACACGGCGTATACGCAGAACAGGGTAAGGCACACCTGTGCCGCCGTGCGTGCGCCGCCCATCAGGGACGATAAAAATGTGTCGGGCGAAACTATCATCAGCAGTATGGCCGAAACTATAAAAATGGCGGTAAATACGGCGTTCATAAAATATTTTTATTCGCGTTACTTTTTATATATGCCCAAAGTCAGTTTACAAGGCGGCGTGTTTGTGATATACTTTTTTTGAAAAATTTTATATGCGGCGCGGGGCCGCACCGGCCCGCGCGCCGCCATTAAGAACGGTGAAAACATGGCAGAAAAGTACTATATCACAACGGCTATAACTTACACCTCGGGCAAGCCGCACATCGGCAACACCTACGAGATAATCTTAACGGACGCCATCGCGCGCTTCAGGCGCATGCAGGGACGCGATGTATTCTTCATGACGGGCACGGATGAGCACGGCCAGAAGATAGAGCTCAAGGCCGCCGAAAAGGGCGTTGCGTCCAAGCAGTTTGTCGACGGCGTCGCCGCACAGATAAAGGATATCTGGAAGCAGATGGGCGTGGAGTACAACAAATTCATCCGCACCACCGACGAAGAGCACGAGCGCGTCGTTCAGCATATATTCAAAAAATTTGTCGAAAGCGGCGATATATACAAGAGCGAGTACGAGGGCCTGTACTGCACCCCTTGCGAGAGCTTCTGGACGGAGAGCCAGCTGGTAAACGGCCGCTGCCCTGATTGCGGCAGGGAGGTCAAGCCCGCGCGCGAGGAGGCATATTTCTTTAAAATGGGAAAGTATGCCTCAAGGCTCGTCGAACACATCTGCACTCACCCCGAATTTATAACCCCCGTTTCGCGCAAGCACGAAATGCTGAATAACTTCCTGCTTGCAGACGAGTTCATCGGAAAGAGCGACGAAGAGCTCGCCGCGGCTGCAAAGGACGGTACTTTAAAGACAAAACTTCAGGATCTGTGCGTGTCGCGCACGTCCTTCAAGTGGGGCGTGTCCGTCGATTTCGACCCGCGCCACGTCGTGTATGTATGGCTGGACGCGCTGGCAAACTATATAACGGGCATCGGCTACGATGTGGATAACCCTTCAGAGCAGTTCAAAAAGCTCTGGCCCGCCGACGTGCACGTCGTGGGCAAGGACATAATGCGCTTCCATGTGATCTACTGGCCCATCTTTTTAATGGCGCTCGGCCTGCCTCTCCCCAAGCGAGTGTTCGGTCATCCCTGGCTGCTGCAGGGCGGCGACAAGATGTCAAAGTCCAAGGGCAACGTGCTCTACGCCGACGATCTCGCCTCTGTATTCGGGGTAGACGCCGTGCGCTACTTCGTATTGCATGAAATGCCCTTCGACCAGGACGGCACCATAACGTGGGAGCTCGTGTGCGAGAGGGTAAATTCCGATCTTGCAAATGTTTTGGGCAACCTCGTAAAGCGCACCGTTTCGATGACGAACCAGTATCTCGGCGGAGTCGCCAGAGACTGCGGCGAACACGAGGAGGCGGACGACAGCTTAAAATCGTTAGTTGCTTCCGCGCGCGACGCGGCTGCGGCGGCAATGGATAACTTCTGCATAGCCGACGCTTTAGACAAGGTGTGGGCGATCTTCCGCCGCGCAAATAAATATATCGACGAAACCACCCCCTGGATACTTGCAAAGGACGAGGCTAATAGGGGCAGGCTCTCGACCGTATTATACAATCTGTGCGAGGCTATATCCGTGGGGGCAAACCTTATGCAGCCCTTTATGCCTGATGCCGCTGCCCAGATTTTGGGCGAGACCGGCGCAGAGAGCAGGAGCTGGGACAGCCTCGTCACCTTCGGCGCGCAGGCTGAATACCGCGTCGCCGAACAGCCCCAAACGCTTTTTGCACGCATAAAGTTTGATGATGTCAAACCTCAGATAGAGAAGATAATGGAGGCCCAGCGTTCTAAGGCCGCGCCCGCTCCCCAAGAGGAGAAGGCCGAGTCCATATCTATTGATGACTTTGCCAAAGTGAGAATGGTGGTGGGCGAGGTCGTCGCCTGCGAGCCCGTAAAAAAGAGCAAACTGCTGCATGAAACGGTGGATATCGGCGGCAGGACGATCTCCGTTTTAAGCGGCATAGCCAAACACTACACCGCCGAAGAGATGGTCGGTAAAAAGGTGATCGTCGTCACTAATCTGCCTCCGCGCGAGATGAAGGGGCTTATGTCAGAGGGCATGATAGTGTGCGCAGAGGCGCCCGACGGCACTTTGAGCATAGTTTCTCCCGAAAAGGACGTTCCTGCGGGGAGCGTACTTTCATGAGCGAAATTTCTGCCGCCGAAGTCGGCTTTATCGACGTTCACTGCCACTTAACGGGCGGCGAATACGGAAGTTTAGACGACCTTGTATCAAAAATGGAGGCGGCGGGCATAAAAAAGGTGATAACTGCGGGCTTCGATATTCCCTCATCCGATGGCGGAGCAGAGCTTGCCGAAAGGTATCCGATGGTATATTTCACCGCAGGTTTCCACCCTACCGAGCTGAAGAAATACCGTGATGGCGATCTCGATAAAATAAAGGCGTTGCTCTCACACCCCAAGTGCGTGGCGCTCGGCGAGATAGGGCTCGATTACCACTACGAGGACACCGATAAGCCCCTCCAGCACGAGTTGTTTTTGCGCCAGCTTGAAATGGCCGACGCCGCGGGCATCCCCGTGCAGATACACAGCCGCGACTGTGCGGAGGATATGTATAACTTTTTAAGCGGACACGCGCACCTGTTATCCCACGGCGCGCTGCTTCACTGCTATTCCCATTCGCCCGAGCTTTCGCGCGAATTTGCAAAGCTCGGCATCTGCTTTTCGTTCGGCGGCACGTCCACATGGAAGGGCAGCAAACGCGCCAAAAAGAGCATTGCCGCTATTTCCGCCCAAAGGCTTTTAACCGAGACCGACAGTCCCTATCTGCCTCCCGCAAGTCTTTACGGCACCTTTCCGAACACTCCCGCAAGCATACCGGAGATCGCCGCCAACATGGCGGAAATAAAGGGCGTTCTCGTTGGCGAACTTGTACCGCAGGTGTGGCATAATGCACACATGCTCTTCCCTAAACTTAGCCGAGTGTTAAAAGCTTGAACCTGATTTAAAGCGGGCATATCACAACATCTGCTGTGTTAAAGCCCTTGCCTCGTCGATACTTTGCGCATTTTGCGCAGCGCAACATAAATGTTGTGCTGCGCCTTAAACGCAAGTATCTCCTCTTCCCGCAAAAACTTTTTTTGCGGGAGCCCTTTGAGAGTTGTATTGCCTGCGGGCTTTGCCTTGCATCTGCCGCAACCTGCCCGCTTTAAATTGCTTCGCACCCCCAAAGAGCGTATTTTGCGATGAATTGGCGCGAAGAGGAGGCAGCAATACTCTTCTCTGTATTGCAACGACGATGAACGGCAAGGCGCGCAAAAGCCGCCTTTGGTGGCTGGTTCAAGCTATTAGCACTCGGCTAATCAAACGATATAAACTTCACATCTCGTTGTTGCTTTTACTGAATGTTCTGTTGCAGTTGAGATTTTATGTAATTTCGACCGAGCGAAGCGAGTGTAGAAATCTAATCCGTGTAGAAATCTAATCCGAAGTCAAGGGGCGGCGGCAAAACTGCCGCCGCCCCTCTTCATCTCTCGTAAGGTAAGGGCCTTGGGCACGTTGCCCGCCTTACACAAAAAGTATAAGCCGTCCGCATATTTTTATGCGGCGGGGCTTTAAGTCAGTTCAAAGGTAAATTATGGAAGATAATAAAGTGAGCGAAGTGCTTGCCGCACAGGGCTTCAGATTCAAAAAACAGTTCGGTCAGAACTTCATCACAGATTCAAACCTTCTTTCCTCCATTGTCGATGGGGCGGGAGCTGCCAAAGAGAGTACGGTGGTGGAGATAGGCTGCGGCGCAGGCACCCTCACAAGGGCGATAGCCGCAAAGGCGCAGCGCGTCGTTGCGTTTGAAATAGACAGAGACCTGGCCTCCGTCCTTGCCGTAACTCTTGCGGGCGTGGATAACGCCGAAGTGATATTCCGCGACTTTTCCCGCGTGGATATGGCCGAGTTTGAAAGGGATATGCCCCCCTATATCGTGATAGCCAACCTTCCCTATTATATAACTACGCCGCTCGTCATGAAGTTTATCGAGCATTCAAAAAAGTGTCTTTCGCTCACCGTAATGGTGCAGGAGGAGGTGGCCGAAAGGTTCTGCGCACAGGCAGGTACGCCCGAATACGGCGCCGTTACTGCGGGCATAGCTCTGCGCGGCGTATGCAGAATAATAAAGCGCGTGCCGCGCACGATGTTTCACCCGCGGCCCAATGTGGACAGCGCCGTGGTCCGTATAGACATAAAGGAGGGAAATATCGCAGTAAAAGATGCGGCCATTTACAAAAATGTAGTGCGCGCCGCTTTTGCCTCAAGAAGAAAGACGTTTGAAAATAATCTCATGCAGACGTTTAAAATAAATCGCGAGGCCGCCCGTGCCGCTCTTGTGTCATGCGGGATTGATACCATGACCCGCGGCGAGGAGCTGTCCCCGCAGACCTTTGCCCGTCTTTCAGACTATTTTGCCGAAAACGGACTAAACAGCTGATGCACTGGAGTAATCATATGTAAAATACATGCCGCCCGTACGCAGGACGGCTTTATGATGTGTCGCTGAGGCAGAGCGCCCGCCCGCTTTTGCGGGCGTTTTTTTATGCAGTATGCCTTTCGTTTGGCAAATGACCCGTTGACAATTTTTGTCGCTGTGGTATAATGGCTCAGAAGACGGCGCTGTCAGTTATAGGCGGCAATATTTTCGGAGATATAAAATGAAGAGTAAAAAGCGGTTGGCCATAATAATAATTCTTGCAGTTGTTGCCGCGTTGGCGTTAGGGCTGGGCCTCGGTTTCGGCTTGCGCGCAAAGTGGGTGGGCGAGCTTGAAGGCATACGCTATCCCGACGAAAATGTAGGCTATAAAAGCACCGTAAATTATACGCGCCGCGAACGTTACAAAAGCTTCGGAAAGTGGGGTGACGCCTATTCGTTGAAGTATATAACCGAGCAGTCTCCTAAAAATGACGGCGTATGGATGTACTCCAACAGCGACGGGGAGACGCAGCACGGTTTGCAAAGGAGAATATGCCGAAGGATCTCGGCCGGAAGGCGGTGAAGGAGTGGAGTATTTCCGCTTCCCGGCGGACGGCGGGCAAGCGTCATATGCTTCCAGGCTGCAGGTCTTTGCCGATGAAGATATGCTTACTGCCGCATATGGCGATAATCTCGACGTGTACCGCATTTCGACGATGGAAAAATTGTGCAGCCTCAGCTTTAATGCAAACGTCGTCACCTCGTACTGTGCAGACGGCAAGCTGCTCGTCCGCACGAACAGTCTGCTTTTCGGCGGAAAAATCGATGACGAACGCAAGCAGATAAAGGAGGGCTACTATATGTTCGATACCTCCGATTTTTCGTTGCTCTACGAGTTTGCCCACGATTCGGATTTTGAATTTTATAACGAAAGCTATGCCGCTGACTGCTATGTATTTTTCGACGGAGATAAGATTTTAAGTATCACGGTCGGCCTGACGAGTTACTACATAGATATGGTTACGGGAGAAGTGAGCGAATACAGAGTGTACGGCATAAGTAAGATCGTTCGCTTCGACAAAAGCACGCACCTGGTTTATACGCAGGATTGGGGGGACGATCATTGGGACACGATAGATATGCGGACGGGCGCGACAGGTACTGCGGCGGAGTGCCCGGTATTTGTTGAAAGGCTGCCCGTACCCGATGAATATCCTGATGACGAAGAGTTCGGCGGCGTGAATAAAGTATTGTGGAGCGGTAAAAATCACGCCCTTGTGTTGCTCGTAAATTATACGAAGCAAAAATTCGGATTTGCCGTTCTCAATAAAAACACTAATTCCTATGTGTGCATATTCCAAACGTTTTACGGCGTTTGGCCCCATAATTACGACTCCTGCATGCAGCTCGGCGGTAAGCTTTACGTCGTTTGCGAGGGAAGCGTCGCTGTGTTCGATATGGCCGCGCTCGGACTGGAATAAAGATTCCGGATTTTAATATTTTTTTAATATGCCGCCCGCGCGCAGTCTTTGCGCGCGGGCGGCATGTCTGTTGTCTGCGCCTTCTTCAAAATAATACAAATTTTTTGCCTCTGCCGCTGTTCTATGCCGCGTGTTGGCCGCATAGATTAGGGTATACAAATCAATCGGAGGCTTATTATGGATCAGGAACTGGAATACGCGCAGATGCTCGAAGTTCCCGTGAGCACTGTAAATGTCGTTAAAAAGAAACCTATATTCAAAAAGAAGGAGCAGAAAGACGACGATGTTTTAAAGGAACAGGTCGTCGACAGCGTGAACGAGCGCATGGGCGACTATGTTTATGCCGAGGATCTCACTGTGCCGCCCAAGGCCGAAAAGGGCGCTTTTGCCGCAACGCTGGCCGATAAATCGGGCAAAATTCTGATAATTGAAGTGGCGGCCGCCTGTCTTCTGGCCATAGGCATATTCCTCACCAATGTGTTTATGCCGAACAGTGCCATTAATTCCTTTATAATAGGCCTCACCGCCGAGGAGGTCACCGAGGCCGCTTACTCTGAGTTCGAGCTCTACCCTGTGGTCTCCGAACTGTCAGACGCGGAAGTCAGCGTTTCCGAAAGCGGCGTGATAACGTTCACGGGCGAGGGCGCCGTGTATCCCGTGGCCGGCGGCGAAGTTGCCGCAGTCACGCAGGGATCTGACGGCACCTATTCGGTGGAGGTGGCGCATACGTCCATTTTCCGCAGCGTGGTCGGCGGGCTCACCAACGTATACTATTCGGTGGGCGACGAGGTCGCGGGCAATATTCCCGTCGGCTATTCCGACGGTTCTTCGCAGGTTTCTGTGTCGATGTATAACGACGGCGAGCTGTTGAATTGTTATACCCTCACGGGCGCGCTTCCCGTGTGGAATACGTCGGAAGTTCAGTCGTGAAAATCAGCATACATCCGCTGTTTTTCGCGGCAGGCATCGCCGCCGCGATATTCGGCGGACTCCCCGTATTCATAATATACACCCTGACCGCGCTTGTACATGAGTGCGGTCATATTTTTTGCGCGCACTCCATGGGCTTTTCCTGCGAGCGTGTAAAGCTCATGCCGTACGGCGCCGCTGCAGAGTGCGAAATTGACGGCATTTCCCCCGCAGATGAAATAAAACTTTCGCTCGCGGGTCCGCTCGTCAATGCCGCGATATGTGTATTTCTGGCGGGACTTTGGTGGTTCTACCCGATAACATATGCCTATACCGATACGGTAATGGCGGCCAATGCCGTCACCTTTCTTATAAATATTCTGCCGGCGTATCCGCTCGACGGAGGCAGGGTGGCGCGCTGCCTGCTCGTTAAAATAATGCCGGAGCGCGCCGCAAATATCGTGCTGCGCGGCGTAACGGTGCTTGTCGCCATAGGCTTGGCTTCGTTGTTCTTTTTTACGGATATGGGCATAAACTGCATATCTTTCGGGCTCTTTCTGTTGTGCTCGGCCTTTTCAAAGCCGCCCGTGGCGAGTAAAATAAATTTTGCCGAAAACAAAAAATTAAAGCGCGGGCTTGAGGTAAAGTATATTCTTGCAGACAGGTCGCTGACCTACCGCCGCGCTGTAAGATTTCTTGACGATAAAAAATATGTGGTGTTCCGCACGCCCGAAGGGGACGAGGTTACGCAGGATGAGCTGTTTGAAGGGTTTGAAAGATGCGGCGTTTACGATAAAGTGTTTGGGAATACCCTGTCGGAAGAGTCCGGCTGTGCGGCGGACGATTTTGAAGAAGAGGAGCAAGCTGAGCAGTTTTATCAAAGCATGTATACAAAATGAGCGCTTTCCGTGTGCAAAGGGGCCGATGGGGGGCGGCAGTCATGCCGCCCCCCATCGGCCCCTAAGTCTATTATCATGCAATTTATTTTTGCAGAAAACTCTTATTAAAAATTTCTCCGTCGATATTTTTATCGATTGCAGACTCCACGCACTTCGCCCCCAGTTCCAGCCCGCGTTCAAATGCTTTATACGTTTCGGAATAATCGCAGTCAAGTTCAAATTGTTGTTTCTTCGATTTGAATTGCCGCAGCGTGTATGCAAAGTGCCGCTTAAGGCAGCTCGCCGTGCCCGCCGCGTTTATATACGGCAGCAGCCTTTTAACGCTGTCGCACACGGCAAAGGTGCAGTCTAAAACTCGCTCGCGCGGCAGAATCATCCGCCGCATGTTGCATCGGCGGCTGACGTAAAGCCCGAAGTCCCGCTCGTAACGCTGGTGCAAAAACGCGCCCTTGTGCGTCTCCTCGTAGGCGTACACAAACGGGTGCACGGTGCAGTCGAGCGCGTAGTGCGTCGCCCAGCCCGCGCAATAGGCGGCGTTGCCTTTGCACAGCTTTTCGAACAGCTCGGCAGCCGCCATACGGTGAAGTATTCTGCCCGGGTTGTATTTATAGCTCAGACCGTAAAAAAAGAATACGTCCCCGCCCTGCGCGCCAAGCATATACAGCGTCTTATCCTGCGCCAATATTTTTTTATGTTCTCCGTCCAGCCGCTCGTATATGAGTTCGGCGGCTATGTGGTGAGTGAAGTAATCAGGCATATATGTATTATGCGCAACCACGGGCGCAAATTTTACACCATGTTGCGGCTACGCCTACAAATTTTCCCTCTTTGCATAAAAAAGGTATTGCTGCATATATCCCGCGCCTTTGCCGAAGAGTCCGCAAAAGTACGCGTTTATCTTGTTTCTGTCTTTAAGCGTTCCGCCGAAGTCGTCGTGATACAGCTTCTCTATCCACGTGTCCACGGGGAAGCACTCCCTGCGCGCAAATCCGAACAGGCTTATGCAGTCGGCGACTTTTGGTCCTATCCCAATGTATGTCAAAAGCTGCTTTTTAAGTTCCGCCGTTGTGAGGGGGAACAGCCCGTCTATCCCCTCCGCCGCAATGCGCGAGGAGGTTTTGGCGAGGTATTCGTCGCGATATCCCGCGCCTATGCTCTTATAAAAGGACGTGCCCGCGCCCGCAAGTGCGGCGGAAGTGGGGAAGGTATAGTACTTCTCCCCCAAAAATTCGCGCTCCTCGCCCAGCGCGCGGCATATCCGCTCGATTATTCCCTTTATGCGCGGAATGTTGTTGTTCTGCGAGATTATAAAGGAGTATATCATCTCCTCGGCGTTCTGGTTCAGCAGCCTCAGCCCCGCGCCGCGCTCCGCCCCGCGGGTCAAAAGCGGCACATTATAGCTCTTTGCTTTCTCGTTTATCGCCGCGTAGTCGCGGGCAAGATCGAAAAAGTTATAAAAATAGTCGTTATCGTCGCACTCAATGTAGGTGGTGCCGCCGCGCGTGTAAACGTAGCACGCGTTGCCTGCGGAAAACACCTTGTAGCCCTCCTCAAAGGGCGCAAAGCGGAAGATCTGCCCGCACTCCAACGTGTCGCGCGGGGAAAAGTAGTGCGCGTCGTATTCAATGGTCACGCCGATTTCTCCTTGGTGAATGTGCGGCGGCGCGGCGCTTAAATTTAAAGTGCCGCGCCGCCATATGCTAAAATTTTACCACCGCGCGTCCCGTTTGTCAACGCGCCCCGCGGTGGTAATTGTTTTACATTTTAAATTCAAATTGCGTAATTATAGATTATTTCAGCATTTAAAAGTTCGGCATTGTTATTATCAAATTTAATTTTAAGCCACTCTGCCTCACTTCCTGTATAATATACTGTTTTAAGTGCGGAACAACCGCTGAAGGCACTGTCGCCAATGGTAGTAATACTATCGGGAATGGTTACACAGGCAAGCGAAGAGCAGTTAGAAAATGTATATTCTCCTATAGTTATTACACCGCTTGGAATAATAATATTTTCAAGAGAACTGCAATTATGGAACGCCCAATTGCCAATGCTTAAAATGCTGTCAGGTATTGTAATGTTTTTTAGTGAGTGGAACCCGCTGAACGAACCATAGTAAATTATTTTTGTATTGTTATTAATTTCAATTGTTTTTGTGTCGTTATCCTTTGCTTGTATAAATACCATGTAAGGATTTTCATCGTTTCCCAAGTAGTAGGCATAGTTGTCGCTATTATATGTAAGTGACGTGCAACCCTCAAATGCGCTATCGCCAATGTGTGTAACGTTTTTAGGGATATTTAAGTTGGTAAGAGAGCTGCAATTATAGAATGCCGCAAACTCAATTGAAGTAACACTATCTGGTATTGTTAAATTTTTAAGCGAACTACACCCCCAGAACGCTCTGTCGCCAATGCTTATAACACCGTCAGGTATGGTTATGCCTTCAAGTGTGGAGCATTCTTCAAAGGCGCTTTTTCCGATAGATATAACGCTGCCGTCATTCGGTATAATACTATTTTTGCACCCGGCAAGTAATGTTTTGCTTTCGGTTTCAATAAGACAGTTGCCATTGCTGTGATATATAACATTACTTTTGTCTATAGTTATACTTTCAAGAGCAGGACAATCAATGAAAGGATTATCAATATTAATGAGTTCGGAAGGCAGTATAACTTCTTTTAGTGATTTGCAATGGACGAACGCACCTCCATATATACTTTTAACGTTGTCGGGGATAACTATACGCTCAAGTGCGCAGCTATTAAATGCCGATTCGCCTAATGATATAAGACTACTTGTAAGTGTAATGTTTGTAAGAGAATTGCAACCGGCGAAAGCAGAATCTGCAATGCCTATGGTGTCTTCGCGTAGCGCAACCGTTGTAGTATAGTAATTATTACAACCCACAGCCCATTTATCAACATAAATTACATTGTTTTCTGTTTCAAAGAGCTTTTCGCAACCTTCAAATGCGCCATCGCTAATGTTTGTAACACTGCTTGGGATAGTCATGTTTTCGAGTGAAGTGCAATTCAAAAATGCTCCATTGCCAATGCTTGTAACACTGTTTGGAATGATTATACGTTTAAGTGAAGTGCAAGAATTGAATGTAACTGCTTCAATGCTTGTAACGCCATCGGGGATGGTTAAGCTGGTAAGTGAAGAACAACCACTGAAGGCGCTGATGCCAATGCTTGTAACGCCATCGGGGATGGTTAAGCTGGTAAGTGAAGAACAACCACTGAAGGCATTGTTGCCAATGCTTGTTACGCTGTCGGGAATGGTTAAGCTGGTAAGTGAAGAACAACCATTGAAGGCGTTGTTACCAATGCTTGTTACGCTGTCGGGAATGGTTATACTTGTAATAGAGACACACATAATAAACGCATTATCACCAATCTTTATAACTGGTAGATTGTTGTATATGGAAGGTATAACAATATCTCCTTTAGCATTATTCTGTATGTCTACTATATAGTACGAATTGTCGTCCGAAAGTTCAAAATTAAGTTCGCCTTTATCGATATTATCAGTACAAGCAGAAATGCCGAAGATAAGGCACACAACAGCAACTATTGTGAGCAGACTTATGACCAGTTTTTTCTTCATAAAATTTCCTCCAAAGTATTTATTTGCAGGGGTTGGCGCAAAAATTTATTGTAAAACAAAAAAGCGTGCCTTCAACCGAAGACACGCCCTGCATAATAGTATCTCCGATTGTCGCTACACAAAACTTTCCGAAGGGTATGGAAAAAAGAGATACAAAAAATGCCGTTTTGTACCTCCTTTTTCCTTTACTTGCAAAATGATTGAGTTTGTGTAGCATTTTGATTTTAGCACAAGCGGGCGCAAATTTCAAGGGTGTATTGCCCGTTTTATAAAATCTTTTGTAAAAAATTTTCGCGCAAGTGTTATCGGGTTGCCCGCGCCGCAAAGTTGGGCCGCCCGCGCGCCATTTGGCGCGCGGGCGGCTCAAGTAAACAGATCAAATTAACTACCATAAATAAAACTTGAGTATAACGCAGATAATAGAGGTATGCAGCTCAACCAAAGCATAAAAAAGATAAAGGACGTGCTCGTCTCGGACGACGTGATAACATACGAATTTTCTTCGGCTGTCGGCAAAAAGTTCGCGCTTCTTTACGTTGACGGCCTCCTCGACAAAGCCCAGCTCGGCGAACTCGTCGTAAAGCCGCTCGCCGGGGTAGAAAGCAAAGCGACTGCCGCCGATATCCGCGCCATACTCGCTTCGCCTGAGGTGAAGGAGGGTGAAGATTTTGCAATGGCGGTAAAGGAGATATCCTACGGCAGCGCCGCGCTGCTTATCGACGGCGAAAGTACGTTTTTTTTAATAGGTCTCACCAAGCCGCCGGGACGGGCAGTAGCGGAGCCGCCCACGCAGATAGCCGTAAAGGGACCGCGCGAAGGGTTTACTGAGGATATAAAGGTAAATTGCGCGCTTGTGCGCAAACGCTTAAAGTCGCCCGACCTGCGGCTGGATACCATACGCACGGGCAGACGCTCTGATACGGCCGTGACAATATGTTATCTTGCCGACGTGTGCGACCCGAAGATACCGAAGAAGCTCAAAGAGCAGATAGAGGCAAATGAGATCGATATAGTAGCCGACTCGTCATATGTGGGAAGGTTCGTATCCTCCCGCCCGCGCTCGCTGTTCAAGCGGTGCGCAACGTGCGAAAAGCCCGATATCTTCTGCGCAAAACTTGCGGAGGGCAGGGCGGGTATAATCGTCGACGGCTCTCCGATAGCGCTCACCGTGCCCTACATGCTGGCGGAGGACTTTCAGTCGTCGGAAGATTATTTTATCTCATCTTACCGCGCCACTATCCTGCGCGTGCTCCGCGCCGTGGCGGTAGTGGTGGGAATGTTGCTGCCCGGTATGTATGTGGCTGCCCAGCTGTTCAAATTGCAGCTCATTCCCTTTAAACTGCTTTTAAATATTTCCAGCTCGGTCTCGGGCCTGCCGCTCTCGCCCAGCATAGAGATGTTTTTGACGCTCTTTGTGCTGGAGGTTTTGAACGAAGCTTCCATACGCATGCCAAAGTATGTCGGCCTCGCAATATCCATAGTCGGCGCTTTAGTTTTGGGCGAAACTGCGGTGAACGCGGGTATAATCTCCACTCCCGCGATAATAATCGTCGCATTTTCGGCGATATGCCTGTATGTGGTGCCGGATCTGGTCGAAACTACCGCAACGCTGCGCTGGATTTTTTTGATAATTGCGGGCAGCATAGGCACTTTCGGCATAGTTCTGTTCATCGCCCTGCTTATTTGCTATCTTGTTACAGAACAGGCTTACGGCGTGCCTATATGCGCCCCGTTTTCGCCGCTTACGCCGCACGATATGTCGGACGGGCTTTTAAAGCGCGACATGTACGCGCTGAAGGAGCGGCCTGTATCGCTGAAAAGCAAAAACAAGGTGCGTTTCAAAGCTAAAGGCGCTCAGCCGCCCGACGGCGAGTGAAGATTTTGGTTGAAAAGGACGGCCGCGCGGCCGCAGCCGGATCGGCAACAGGCGCTTGCTGCATGCGGATAAGCTTTGCGCTCTTAAAAATCTGCACGAAAAGCAAAACGGCCGCAAAACCGATGCGGACGGAAGATGATCGAACGGAGGTATGAATGAAGGAACAGTTGTGCACCCGTCAGGTGTGTTTTATAATGTTCGCCTACTCTGCGGCGGGCAAACTTTTAATGATGCCCGCCATGCTCTCATATTACTGTAATGGAGATCTTTGGCTTCCCGTGCTCATGGTGTACCTCCTGCAGATCGCGGCGGTATGGGCGGTGGCGTTTGCCTGTTCAAAGACGAATAAAACATTCTTTGTCATGATAGAGGATACTTTCGGAAAAGTCGTATCCAAAATATTCTGCTGGCTGTTCGCAATATTTTTTGCGCTCTCGGCAGTCCTTCCGATGTTTGAGCAAAAACTCTTCGTGCAGGCTATATTTTACGATACTATTCCCGCGCTCATAATTTTTCTGCCGTTCTTCGTATTCTCTGTTTATGTCGGAGCGAAGGGTATAAAAAATGCGGGCAGAGTGGCTGATATTGTTCTGCCTCTCTTTTGCGCCGCGCTCGTTGCTCTCTTTTTAATGTCTGTGGGGGAGAGCAACTTCAGCTGGCTGTTGCCTGTAATGCGGACAACGCCTGCCTCGTCGGTATTCTCCGGTGCGCGCTTCTCGCTCTATAATTTTACCGACGGTGCCGTAATGCTCATGCTGATGGGCAGGTTCAGATATAAAAAAGGCGACGCGGCAAAGATAACCTTGACGTATGCCCTTTCGGCAGGCATAGTCATACTGTTTCTGATGCTGTTTTACGGTATATTTTCCGTACTCGCTCCCGATCAGTACTTTGCCATAAGCAAAATAGCCATTTTCTTCAGCGCGCTTTCACTCGTCGGCCGGGTGGATCTGATTGCCGTCTACGCCGTGGAGATATGCATGCTGTTCGCGCTCGTGTTCTACATCCAGCTCTCAGTCGTCTGCATTTGCGGAGCCCTCGGTAAGGAGCAGACAGAGGGGAGAAACGTTCGTCCTGCGGCGGCGGTAGCTTCGCTCGCAATAAACGCCGTGCTTTTAGTTCTGGCAGTGCTTTTCAACAATAGCTATCTCGTTGTGCAGGAGGTTTTCGGCAGATTTTTATGGACGGTGTTCGCTGTGTTTGCGTTCGTGTTGCCGCCCCTTGTGTGGGTATTGAAAAAAGAGAGTGGAAGCTGACTTTGCCCGCCGCGGCGCGGCGCATACATAGAGCCAAGTGCCGGCAGTTTAAACCGGATTTAAAGCGGCGTATCGCATCAGGAGATTTTATGAAAAAGGCTTCGCTCATGCAAAGGGTGGCGCACACGGCGTTTATTGTGCTTATAATTGTAATGTTGTTTCTGTTTTTTACGACCGATTTAGGACTCGTCGATATACACAAGACGTCGATCGTCGTCGCCGTCGGCGTCGACGTCACCGAAGACGGGTACGACGTCACCGCGCAGGCGGCTGTTCCCACGCCTGCGCAGGGCGGCGGTACGGCGGCATATACGCAGGTCACGGGCAGCGGCGCCACCGTTGCGGAAGCTGTAGACGACATCAATGCCAAAACGGGTTTCTACCCTAAGCTTGTTTTCTGTAACCTTGTGGTGCTCGGCGAAAGTTGTGCGGAGCATGACCTTTTCACGGTGCTCGATTATTTCTACCGCAACGACTATGTTCCGCTTACCGCGCTCGTGGCAATGTGCCGCGGAGCGGCTGAGGAATTGCTCGGGCAGAAGCCTGCCGACGGGGGCATGTCATCATCGGCGATACAGCGCGCCATGTCGGACGAGCTCAAAAATTCGGCTATCGCTTCAGTGATAAATTTGAAACTGCTTGCACAGGATGCGGGTTCTCCATCAAAAACATCCTTTATGCCGTTTATTGAATTCGGCCGGGGCGCGAGCGGCGGGGCAACGACCGCATCGTCCGCCGGCGGGTCGGGCAAAAACAGCGGCGGGGGAGGCGCTGATAAGAGCGGTGAAAGCGCGGCCGAGTTCACCTGCAAAACTACAGCAGCGTTCAGCGGCGGAAGTTTTGCGGGCGTTCTCACGGAGGAACAGACTTTTGCGCTGAACATTCTGCGCAGCGACGTCCGTCTTGCTGTGGTGAACACGGAATTCGACGGGAAAGATTATACCGTCGGGCTCAAAAATAATTCCGGGAGCGCGGATATTGCAGTCGAGGACGGCGTTCCTGTTCTCAAGTTAAAATACCGCGCGCTTGCAAATGTACAGTCATCCGAAAGCCGCCCCGCGGCAGAGGGCAGCGCAAACTCACATCTCGTGGCCGACGGCGTCTTAAAGGCTGTTGCGGATACGATAGAGCAGAGAATGAACTCCCTCGTTGACTTCTGTACACAGAACGGCTGCGATCTCGTCGGCGCCGAAAGGATGCTCTGCCAGCGCCATTACGATGACTATTTAAATTTAAGCGGCCGCGTGCTCGATTCCATGAGGGTGGAATACGATATAAATATAGAGAGCGTTCGCTGAGATAAAATTCAACTAATACTATGCATAATGGCAAAATATTGCCGATTTATATAAATAAAACTTTATATTTGCGAATCATATTGCAAATATATATTTTCAATACAATTAAAATGCGGGGCAGCGCTTTTGCGCTGCCCCGCACCCGTCCGCCGCGGACTAAATGCGCGGCGGACTTGTTCGGTCATGCATTGATTACAAAACCATTAAATTGTAACGGGTTCGGCATCCTCTGTGTCATCATCGGTTCCGCCGTTTGCGGAAGTTTCGCCGTCAGTTTCAGCCTCGGCGATCTTTTCGGCGGCCTCGCATGCGAGCGCGGCAATGGCTTTTATCTGGCTTTCGCTAACGCCGTCGGCCGCATACTCCATCAATACTTCGGCGGCGGCGCTTCTGAACTGTTCGCCGTTCATCGCCTTATGAAGCCCGAGGATCTTGTTTGCGCATTCTTTTTCGCTGCCCTTTTTTACCCAGCCTTTAAGCAGCCACCTGATAGTGTCTGTTGCGGTTGCGGTAGTGCCGCCGCCAAAAAACCTGTCTATAAGCGAGCATACGAGCATTGTAAGCGTGCCTATTGATATGCCGTGTTCAAGGACGGAGGCAAGATTTTCAAAAGTATACAGCGCATTCTGCACATATATGCTTTTATAGATTATGTACATAACGATGGCGGCCGCATATACGAGCGCGGTTACCACCTTGGGCTTGTTCTTGAATACGGTGTGCTTCAGCACTTCGCTCAGCGCGACATTCACAAAGGTGAGCAGGATGACGTCAACCCCGTACAGGGCGATAATTTCGTTGAAATCCATAATACTTTACGTTCACTCCTTTAAATGGGGAACATATCACAGATTGCGCGCATCGCCCCGCGCATTACGGCGCGCCGACGCAGAATTCGGCGTATGGCGTATTCAGTTATATCGTTTCCCCCTTTTTAATAAATTTTTTTCACCCGACGCTTAATATATAATCTTTCGCGGCTTATAAAAAACAAATTGAGGCAAAATAAAGTACAACAAAATTTTGCGTTTTTTCACAAAAAACTATTGACGCTCAGTTAAAATGCGGCCTGCGTTTTGTTTGCAAAACGCAGGCCGCATATGTTAAAATAACATACATGAGAATGCATAGAAAAGATAATTTAGACGCCCGTCTTTCCGCCTGCGCGGATATTATGACCGGCGCCGATCTGACCGAAAAAAACATGAAAAAGGCCGCCGAGCTTAAAAATTACATAGATTTTGCCTCCGTTTTTAAAAATAGCGCCCCCGTTCACCTGGAGATAGGCTGCGGCAAGGGCGGCTTTGTGTGCGGCATGGCGAAGCTGCATCCGGATATCGATTTTATTGCCGTTGAAAAGGTTTCAAACGTGATCGTAACCGCCTGCGAAAGCGCAAAAGCGGGTGAGCTTAAAAACGTGCACTTTATAAATTGCCCTGCCGAGGTGTTGCCGCGCTATATTCGCAGCGGAAGCATAGCGCGCATATATCTCAACTTTTCCGATCCGCTCCCCAAGCTCGGGTATGCCGCGCAACGTCTGACCAATCCCCGTTTTTTATCGCTGTATGCCGATATGCTCGAAGAGGGCGGCGAGCTTTGGCAAAAGACGGATAACGAGGACTTTTTCAATTATTCCCTTGCAAGCTTTTCAGAGTGCGGCTGGCAGGTGAGCGATATCTGCCGCGACCTCGCCGCATTTCCGATAGAAGGCAACGTTATAACCGAGCACGAGCAAAAATTTATGGACGAGGGGCGCAGGATCTTCCGCCTCGTCGCCCGCCCGTTATGCCGCGGCGCGGCAAAAACATTTAATGAAAGCCCGCAGTGAAGTAAAAAATCATATAAAATGCCGCAATGCCGCGGGGCGCGAAATTTTCGCGCCCCGCGGCATTTGCAAATCATATCTTTAAAATAGCCTTTTAAAGTTCAAAACAAATTCTTCGCGCAATGTTTATTTGCCGAAACGAAGTCTAAAATAAATCACGTTTCAAGCAGGGTTTCCCGCAACAAAGTTCAAAATAATAACTCTGCGCAAGGCGAATTTAGTTCGCCGCTTACGCGCGGTCGCCTCGTGCCTCGTTGGTCGGCTCCGCAACGCCTCACGCTAACGCTCGGCATGTTGCGGTCTCTCCGCGGCACACGCACAACAGGTTTCTGTTGTGCTATGAAGAGTGCCGCTCGTCTCAATTTGCCGCGAAGCGGGCTCACCGGAAGTGAATGTCGGCGATTATATAATGGTGGGCCCCTGAAAATCGCCGACAGAGAAACTGGTTTCTGAAACTCACGAAACATTTAGCACGCGGACCGCGCTAAATGTTTGTGAACTATTTAGCAAGCAGCGTAAATATACCCTTTACGGCGTGCAGTCTGTTTTCGCCCTGGTCGTAGACAATGCTGTGTTTGCCGTCGATAACGTCTGAAGTGACTTCAAGCCCGCGCATGGCCGGCAGGGGATGCATAAACAGCGAGTTGTGCATGGAGTACGACATCAGCCCCATATCCACGCGGTAGGGCGCCAGCGCTTCCTTTTCGTCCTCAGGTATCGCGGTATGGTAGCGGTATGCGTTGGTATAAACAACGTCAGCGTCGCGCGCCGCCTCGGTGGGATTGTCTGTGAAGTATATTTTGCCTGTCTGTTCTGCCGCCTCAACGTTTTCGCGCTTCATGCCGTATCTTGCAGGACTCGCGACAGATACGTCCATGCCGCATTTTACCGCACCTATTATAAATGAAGATGTCATGCTCGTCACTTTACCGACTACCGCCAGTTTGACTCCCGCAAGTTCGCCCTTCTTTTCCCAGATCGTGAACAGGTCGGAAATGGCCTGAATGGGAGCGCAGTCGTCGTTGTGCGAATTGATTATGGGCATCGAAGAGATGGAAGTGAATTCATTCAGCAACTGCTTGTTTATGCCGCGCGTAACCAAAGCGCCCACGCCGTAGCGCGAGATAACGTTTACGATATCTTTTACGTTTTCGCCTGCGTGCATATCTTTGTCGTTATACGGCAGGTCGACGCAGCTGCCGCCCAGCTGGTGGGCGCCTATTTCTATAGCCGAGCGCGTGCGCAGCGATGTGTCGGCGAACAGCATGGCTATTGTGGTGCCGTGCAGGATGTTCGTCTCTTCATGCGCTTCAAATTTGCGCTTTAATGCTTTGGTGGCATATAAAAATTCAAATATCTCCTCGGTAGAGTAGTCTGAAAGCCCTATAAGATGCTTCTTTCCGAGTATGTATGAGGGGGAATAGCGGTTTATATCCATAATTTTTTCCTTGATCGGGCGCTTTTTCGCCTGAATAATTCTGTATAGTTAAAGTATATCACACCGTGCGGGAAATTTCAACTGTAAATTTTTGTGCGCCCGAATAACGTATAAACACTTACTATTTGACGTGCGCAAAGCGGACCGCCGCGTATGGCGGCGGTTATCTGATGTATGGGCGAATAGAAATAGCCGACAGAGGAACCGTTTCATAAGTCACGAAGATTTTTCGCCGTCGCCGGCTTTAAAATCTGTGAGCCTTCTTGAGAATACGCACCCGCAGTAATTCTGGCGGTAGAGCGAATATTCGCGCGCAAGCTCGCAGCTGCGAAGATAACCGCCCCGCTTTTTAAAGTCGGAATACAGCCATTTTGTGTTTTTGCCTTCGGCCAGCCTCTCGCCTATGGCGTTTAAAACCTGCGAGCTCTTCTGCGGACTTATGGTAAGGGTGGTGGTAAAATAGTCGTATCCGCCCATTTCAGCCTCTTCGGCGGTGCGTTCAAGTCGCAGTTCGTAGCACTTGAGGCACCTCGCGCCTCCCTCGGGCACATTTTCAAGGCCGCGCGCAAGCCCGTAAAATTTCTCCGCGTCGTGGTCGCAGTCGAGTATGTCCGCCCAGCCCGTCTCTTTTAAAAAGCGTGTCTGTTCGGACTTGCGCAGGTTGTATTCTTCGTCCTCGATATTCGGGTTGTAATATAACACCGTTATATCGAAGAAGTCCTTCAGTCGCTCCAGACAGGCGGATGAGCAGGGCGCGCAGCAGCTGTGTAACAGAAGTTTTGCCCTCTTTCCGCCAAGCTCTTCTATCTGTTTTTGCATCATCTTGTCGTAATCGGCCTTGTTCATACCCCAATTATAGCGCGCGTATTATCAAAAGGCAACGCCTTAAATCATAATGAGCCCTTTTTTTTGCGCTCGCGCAAAAAAAGCCGCGGCCCGCGTAAAAAAATTGCCGCGTTTTAATTGAAAAGGTGTGTGTTTTGTGCTATTATATAAAAGAAAAACCAAAATAACGGGGCGGATCGCCCCTTCGATACGGGGTGCTTTAAATGGCAAATTTAAAACTCGCCGGCGTGAGCAAGATATATCCCTCCGGCAAAATGGCTCTATTCAACGTCAGCTTTTCATCTGCCGACGGCGAATTTATTGTCGTTACGGGCGGTGCATCATGCGGCAAATCTACCCTTCTGCGCATAATAGCGGGACTTGAGGAAGGCACCGCCGGAGATATTTATATAGGCGACAAGATGGTAAACGAGCTCGAACCCAAGGAGCGCGACGTCGCCATGGTATTCGGCTCCAATACGTTATATCCCTCGCTCAGCGTGGCCGACAACATGGCTTTCGGCCTCAAGATGCGCAACATGCCCACAGCCGTCATAAACCAGCGCGTAAAGGTGGTGGCTGAAATGCTCGGTCTTGACGATGTGCTGTACCGCAAGCCTAAGGCGCTCACTTCCACACAGCGCCTTCTCACCACATACGGCAGGGCGATAGTCAGGGAACCAAAGGTGTATCTCCTTGACGAGCCTCTCTCCGGCCTCGACGATAACCTGCGCGACCAGATGAGAAACGTGCTCATCAACCTTCAGGCGCGCGTAAAGGGCACCTTTATCCTCGCCACAAAGAACATCTCCGAAGCCATGAGCATGGCCACGAGGATTGTCGTGCTCAAAGAGGGCTTCGTCCAGCAGGTAGATACCCCCGCAAACCTCTACGACTACCCCGCAAACGCCTATGTAGGCTTCTTTGTGGGCAGCCCCACCATGAACTTTATCCAGCGCGCCACGGTGGAGAGGGAGGACGGCATTGTGTATTGCTGTTTCGACGATAAAAAACTGCCCGTTCCCCGGAACATTTTAGACCGCTGGCCCACGGTGGAGGAGTATATCGGCACCGGCAAGCAGGTAACGCTCGGCATCCGCCCCGAAGATATCGCGGTCGACGCCGCGGGCGCACAGTTTACGGGCACGGTGTGCGGCGCCGACTCTGTCGACGGCAGGGGCCTCGGCGAGATAGATATCTCCAAAAACGTAAGCCTGACTGTATTTTTAGAGAAGGCGGCAAAGGGCGATACCCATTCGCTCACTATCGATCTTTCCCGCCTGTATGTGTTCGACTGCGAGACCCAGCTCACCGTGCTTTCGCGCGACGCGGGCTACGTCCCCGACGGAAATAACCCCGACGCGGACTTCGTTCCCCTCACTAGGGAGGAGACGGAGGAGCGTATCAGGCAGTTTACTCCTCCTGAAAAGTCCGCTAAAAACAAGAAGCGCCGCTAAACTTCATATAAGCGTCGTAATACTGTGTCGAACTTGCGGTTTGCCTTAGTCGTGTACGTCTTTGTACACTCCCTGCGGTCAAATCCGCGTTCTCCTTGTCTTGCTCGCATCTCCGAGGTCAACATGAAGGCGCCCTTGTGTAAAGGGAGCTGGCGGCGAAGCCGACTGAGGGATTGTGTCTCATAAATTTTTTAGCTGCTTACTAAAAATCATTTATCCAAATGCCGCGCATGCCGCGGCATTAATTTATAAAAACGGTATCGCAATAAGTTTTAAAGCCTCTTACGCGGGCCATAATAATATGGTAATAAACAAAACGGTAATATAAATCTATGTGGGAAGCAATTTTAGACGCGTTTTTGGATACGCTTAAAATATTCCCGTTCATCTTTGTGATCTACGTTCTTATAGAGCTTCTGGAGCACAAGACCTCCTTTTCGCAGGACCACGAGAGATTGCAGGGAAATCTGGCGCCGCTCATCGGCGCCGCGACGGGCATAATACCGCAGTGCGGTTTTTCGGTAATGGCGGCAAAGCTGTACGATAAAGGTCTCATCCGCACGGGCACGTTGCTCGCCGTATTTTTGGCGACGTCCGACGAGGCTCTCATCATCCTGCTGTCGGAGGGTTCGCACGCGTGGGTCATCGTGCCTCTGATCGTCATAAAACTGCTCGTCGCCGTGCTTGTCGGCTACGCGGCAAACTTCCTTCTCTCCGGAGAAAAGATATCCGCAAAGGCGCTCTCGGTGGAGGATGTGCACGCCTTTTCGTGCGGCCGCGAGCACGACGGGAAAACCGAACTTAAAGTCTATCTCGTCGATCCTCTTCTGCATTCGCTGAAGGTGTCGCTGTACCTTCTGATAGTAAATATGGTGCTCGGCTGTATAATCTACGAGGTAGGGGAAGATACCATCTCCTCGCTGATAATCGGCGGGCCGTATCTTCAGCCGTTCATAACTTCTGCGATAGGACTCATTCCCAACTGCGCTTCCAGCGTCATCATAACGCAGACCTATATAAACGGCTTCATGACGTTCGGCAGCTGCGTAGCCGGCCTCTGCGCCAATGCAGGCCTCGGCTTCGTCGTCCTCTTGAAGAACGGCAAAAAATTAAAGCGCAATATTCTTCTGATAGTCGCGACATATCTCATAAGCGCGCTCGTCGGCATAATAATCAATTCAATAGCGCTGCTTATCGCATAAAAAGTTAAAAAACGGCTCAAAATCGGTAGTTTTTTGCTTATATTTGTTTGACAACGCGCTTTTTACTTTGCTATAATACAAAAGCTCGGTAAAAGTTACGGGCAAATAAGTGCGTAGGCGAAGGAGGGTTGAAAGGCATGTCCACCATAAGAGTAGGCGAAAACGAGTCTGTCGAGAGCGCTATCAAAAGGTTTAAAAGAAAGTGCTCGCGCGACGGCATAATCGGCGATCTCAGAAGGAAGGAATTCTATGAATCTCCTTCGGTAAAGCGCCGCAAGAAGGCTGAAGCGGCAAGAAAACGCAATAAGAACTAAGCTCAAAAGGTCTGGCTGACGCGACGTCGGCTGGGCTTTTTATTTTTTATTTCGATGTCGCGTTTTGGCGAAAAAGGAGTTATTATGGAAACCATAAAGGGATTGGCACGTCAGGCAAAACAACGGCTGAAAAATAACTTCTGGGAAAACTGCAAAACAAATTTAAAGCAGGGTGAATTGCAGGCGAAAAACTTAGGGCTCAACGAAAACAAGGTGAAGAGCTATATCGGCGTAAAGGTACAGCGCGAGATAAAGGGGCAGACTCCGGACGAATTTTATTTGAAGGTAAAGAACATGCTCGACGAATACGGGGAAGTGTCCGATGCCATCGGCCGTCTGACCGACAGAGACTACTATGCGACGCTCTCTTATGAAGAAAAACAGCGCTACAATCTGGAACTTTCGACGAAATACCTGGAGGCGCTGGAACGCTATCGCAAAGAGAAGGAAATGCAATTATAATTAAAGCCGCTTGCCCTCGCATATGCGTCGCATTACATTGTCGCTGTTACGGTTTCGTTCAGTCACTTACGTCTTAGTAAGCTCCTTCACGACTTCCGCCAGCTCCGCGTACTGCTCGCGTCTCCGAGGTCACTATTGGCAAGTGTGCTGCGGTAAAAATCTGTGAAAGCGCGTGGCACGCAAATTTTTTGCGCGCCACGCGCTTTCAACTCATTAAAAAATTGTTTTTTATTCCTGCCTGTGCTATAATAAATCAAATGGACGAATTACTTGAAAAACTCAACCCGGAACAGATAAAACCTGTGCGCGACACAGAGGGCGCCGTGCTCGTTCTTGCGGGCGCGGGCAGCGGCAAAACGCGCGTTCTTACCTCGCGCATAGCATACATACTGCGCGAAGAGCTTGCCTCTCCCCGCCAGATCCTCGCCATAACCTTCACCAACAAGGCCGCGGCAGAGATGAAGGAGCGCGTTCGCGTGATCTGCGGCGACGTCTCCGATATGTGGATATGCACCATTCACTCTATGTGCGTGCGGATCCTGCGCATGTTCACAGACGAAGCGGGCATAAAGCCGGATTTTTCGATATACAGCGAAACGGAGCGCAAAAATATAATAAAAAAGTGCCTCAAAGAGCTCGACTATGACGACGATAAGATGCTTAAAAACTGCAAGTTCCACATAGCCAACGCCAAGATGCTCGGCCTCGAGCCTGACCAGTACGCGCGCAGGCACGAGTACGAGCGCAACATCGACGACTGTATGCGCGTATACCGCACTTACGAAAAACATTTAAAGGAGAATAACGCGCTCGACTTCGACGACCTTCTTTTGTACGCCCGCCGCCTGCTGCGCTCCAACGCCGACGTGCGGCAGTATCTTTCTGACAGATTCAAATACATTCTCGTCGACGAATTTCAGGACACCAACGCCGTGCAGTACGACATAGTAAAACTTCTGTGCGGCGTGCACGGCAACCTCTTCTGCGTGGGCGACGACGACCAGTCCATATACGGCTGGCGCGGCGCCGAGATAGAGAATATCTTAAAGTTCGATAACGACTTCCCCGACGCCAAGGTGTATAAGCTCGAGCGCAACTACCGCTCGACGGGCAGCATCTTAAAGCTCGCCAACGAGATAATAAAGAACAACGCAGGCCGCCGCGGCAAGACGCTGTGGACGGACGAGGGAGAGGGGGTAAAGCCGCAGTACTACACTGCCGCCGACGAGCTCTCCGAAGCGCTCTTTGCTGCGCGCACGATAACCGACCTTGTGCTCACGGGCGGCTATAAATACTCCGACTTCGCCATACTCATGCGCATAAATGCGCTCACACGCTCGTTCGAGCAGGAGTTCAACAAATATAACATACCCTACAAGGTGTTCGGCGGACTCAAATTCTTCGAGCGCAAGGAGATAAAGGACGTGCTCGCATACCTGCGCCTCGTCGCCAACCCCTACGATTCCGAGGCGCTCACGCGCATAATAAACGTGCCCCGCCGCGGCATAGGCGGCCGTACCTTGGAGGTGATGGAGGAATACGCCTCGCAAAACGGCCTCTCGCTGTACGACGCCGTTTTGGACTGTGACGAACTCAATGTGAATTCGGGCATGAAGGCCAAACTCAAGTCCTTCGGCTCGCTGATAAAGTCGCTCGTCATTTCCTCTCTGGACAGCCCCGTAAATACCTTCGTGCGCGAGGTCATTGCCGCCGCCGGTTTAAAGGAGGCATATGAGGACGAAAACGACCTCGCCAACGTAGAGGAATTTGTCGCCTCTGTGGACGACTTCTCCCGCCTCAATCCCCAGGCAACTCTGAGCGAATACTTAAGCCAGGTCACGCTCTATTCCGACACCGACGAAATGGACGAGAGCGACTATGTAACGCTCGCCACCATCCACTCGGTAAAGGGGCTTGAGTTCCGCGCCGTGTTTATAGTCGGCCTCGAGGACGGCATAATGCCCTCCTCACGCGCCGAGAGCGAGGGTCGCGAGCTCGAGGAGGAGCGCAGGCTGATGTACGTCGCCATAACGCGCGCAAGGGAGCGGCTTTATCTGACGCGCGCCGCAGAGCGCAATCTGTACGGCAGGCGCGAGCGCACCGTGCCTTCCCGCTTTTTAAAGGAGCTCTCTGCCCAGCTCGGCATAAAGGACACTCCCATGTATGCGGGAAACCGCTATTCGGGCTACGGCAGGGGCGAATACGGCGGCAGATATTCGGGCGACTATTACGGAAGCTCCGGAAGCGGCTACGGCAATTCGCGCGGCGGCAGCTATAGCGGCCGCGGACGCGGCGAAAGCAGCGAGGGAGAGGAGCGCGGCTATTCGCGTTCGCTCTACTCCTCCGACGAGGACTTTTCCGAGCGCCCCGCCTCCTTTGCCAGTCCCGCAAAGTCCTTTTCGGGCTATAACAGGTTCGGTACGTCGTCCGCGCCGCAACAGCAAAGCGGCGGCAAATATAAGGTGGGCACCAAGGTGCGCCACGCCAAATTCGGCAACGGCACCGTCGTTGCGGTAAGAAACGGCGGCACGGTGATAAACGTGGCGTTCGAGGGGCAGGGGATAAAGGAGCTTTCCGCCTCGCTCGCCCCTCTTACTATCTTGGAATAAATTACGAAGTTCGCTAAACTTCATATAAGCGTCGCATAGCATTGTTGCGCTGCGGCAACCTTCGGTCATTTACGCCTTAGTAAACTCCCTCAGGTTTTCCTCGCGCGCCTCGCTCTGCTCGCTTCTCTGAAGTTTTTATGGGCACATTATAATGCGGTGGAATTTTCTCTATGGACAGAATGCGTGAACTTGTTGATAAACTGAATAAATGGGCGCACGAATATTATGTGCTCGATAACCCTTCCGTGCCGGACAGCGAGTACGATAAGTATTACGACGAACTAAAGCGGCTGGAGGAGGAGAGCGGCGCGGTGCTGCCGGACAGCCCCACGCGCCGCGTCGGCGGCGAGCCGCTCAAGGCATTTTCCCGCCACGAACATATCGCGCGGCTGTATTCCCTCGATAAGGCTGTAAGCTCGGAAGAGCTCGACGCCTTCTTCACGCGCATAAAAAAGGTTGTGCCGAATCCCGAATACACCGTCGAATACAAGTTCGACGGTCTCACCATGTGCATAACGTACGAAAACGGGGCCTTCGTGCGCGCTACCACGCGCGGCAACGGCACTGTGGGCGAGGATGTGACGGCGCAGTGCCTCACAATAAAGTCATTTCCGCTCAAAATATCATATAAAGGCACGGTTGAGGTAAAGGGCGAGGCTGTCATCCGTCTCAGCGTACTCGACGAATACAACAAGACGGCGGCCGAGCCGCTCAAAAACGCGCGCAATGCCGCGGCGGGCGCGATACGCAATCTCGACCCTTCCGTCACGGCAAAGCGCCGCCCCGATATTTACTTTTACGACATAAATTATATCGAGGACAACGCCCCCGAAACGCAGGCCGGATGTTTCGAGTGGCTGAAAAAGGAGGGCTTCAAGGTATATCCCTTCTGGCGCCTTTGCAAGACGGAGGAAGAGGTGAAAGCGGCCATCGACGAGATAGAGGTGGAGCGCCGCAATATCGACGTTCTCACCGACGGCGCCGTGATAAAGCTCAACGATGTGGCCGTGCGAGGCGTACTGGGTTCCACCGATAAGTTCCCGCGCTGGGCTATAGCCTATAAATTCGAGGCGGAGGAGTGCGAAACTGTCGTGCGCGATGTGCGCTGGCAGGTGGGCCGCACTGGCAAACTCACGCCGCTTGCCGAGCTTGACCCCGTAGATCTTGCGGGCGTAACCGTGCGCAGAGCGACCCTCAACAACTACGGCGATATCCTGCGCAAGGACGTTAAAAAGGGCAGCAGGGTGCTCATCCGCCGCTCCAACGAGGTCATACCCGAAATTCTGGGTACGGTGGAGCACGCCGAGGGCAGTATAGATATACAAAAGCCTACAGTCTGCCCCTTCTGCGGCACGACTCTCACCGAAAACGGAGCAAACATATTCTGCCCCAACAGGCTGTGCCGTCCCAGGGTAGTGGCAAAACTTGCGCACTTCGCCTCCAAAGACGCCATGGATATAGAGGGCTTCTCCGAAAAGACTGCCGAACAGCTCCACGACGAGTTCGGCCTTGTGAACGCCTCGCAGCTCTATGGTCTCACAAAAGAAAAGCTTTTATCTCTTGACGGCTTCAAAAATAAAAAGGCCGAAAACCTGCTTTCCGCAATAGAAAAGAGCAAAGCGGTCACGCTCGATAAATTTATCTATGCGCTCGGCATAGAGGGGGTGGGCAAAGTTGCTGCTGCCGATCTTGCCAAGGCGTTCGGCGACATGCAAACCTTGCGCGCGGCCACAAAGGAGAGCCTGCTCGCCCTTGACAATATAGGCGACGTGACGGCGGACACTATAGTTAACTGGTTTGCCGACGGCGAAAATATCGCCGAGCTTGAAAGACTGCTCGGGGTTATTTCTCCGCAGGCAAAAAAAGCTGCGGCAGGCGGCGTATTTTCGGGTCAGTTTGTCGTGCTTACGGGCACGCTGCCCACCTACAAGCGCAGCCGGGCGCAGGAGCTCATCGAAGAAAGCGGCGGCGTTTGTCAGTCGTCGGTGACCTCAAAGACCACGCTCGTGCTCGCCGGCGAAGAGGCGGGCTCAAAGCTCGAAAAGGCCAAAAAGCTCGGTGTAAAGATAATTGACGAAGCAGAGTTCAAAGCCATGCTCGGCATAGAATAACAGGAGATATGCTCCGTAAAATCGATACATGTCTCAATAAAAAGCGCGGCCTGCAATCGCAGGCCGCGCTTTCAAATGCTATTTGTCGTTTTTGAACGGCGTGTACTCTACAGACGCCGCCGCGATAAAGTAAATTTCTTTTGTTCCCGCGATCAAAAGTTCGCGGCACACCTCGTCGGCAGTCGCGCCCGTCGTCAGAACGTCGTCAACGAGCAGAACAGTCTTTCCTTTCACGGCCGCCCTGTCGCGGATGGCAAAACTTGCCTTCAGGTTATCCAGTCTTGCTGCTTTGGTAAGGCTCTTCTGCTGAGGCGTTTCACGCTTTTTCTCCAGCGCCTGTACCACGGGAATATCAAGTTCCTTGCCTATCGCCCGCGCCAAAAGTTCGCCCTGGTTGTAGCCGCGCTCCCGCCTGCGTTTTTTGGTTACGGGAACATAAGTCACGCAGTCGCATTTCGCAAGCACCTTTGCTTTTTCTGCCATGAGACCGCCGATGTAATCTTTCAGATAGCTCGCCCCGTCTTTAAACTTTAAAATGAGTTTTGTTCCGCCGCCGCTGTACACGAATACCGAAGCGCCGCGTTTATATTTCGGCGCGTCGGCCTTGCACTCCATGCATATCTCGGGTTTCGCCGTCTTTCTGCCGCATACGGGGCAAACGGTTTTGTTGTTGAATATAACGGTGGAGGCGCATGCCCTGCAAAAGTGCCCGCCGTCAAAAATTTCGGCGCCGCACAGATCGCATGTGATATCCTTCGGGAACAGCGCATCTCGCAGTTTTGCAGCAAAATCTTTGATATTCATAGTACTATGTTATGCATAATTGTGCAAAAATCGGGTGTTTTTGATTGAAATCCGGCAATTTAACCTCGCCGCGCTCAGTTGTGCAACCGCAACGCGCCGCACGCAGTCTCACAACCTTAACGCGCCGCGCTGAAATGTTGGGAGTTAATTTAAAATAAATAACGTTTCAAGCAGGGTGTCTCGGCGGCAACAATGTAACAGCTTGCCGCCTCGGTCGTCGTAAACGCGCATACATATGCGTTTGCTCATCTCGTTCGCCACGCACAACGGGTATCCGTTGTGCTATGAAACGGCTCATTCGTCCTGCGCAGAAAGGCGAACAACGCATTTCTGCAAACAGCACATATGCGCTGTTTGCGCGTTGTGAGGTGAGCGAGGGCAAATGTAAGCCCGAGCGGTGACCGCGCGAGGAGGCGTAGCCGACGACACTTTGCGGAGGTTCCCTTTGGGAAGCCGCAAATCGCGGCGGTATTTTACAGTTCGCCGCACGAGAACAATTTGCTGCGGTCAGCACGTTTTGCCGTTTCCCGCAAGCGGGAGCCCCTCGGCAAAGCAGCGCTTCGCTCGCGCACCAAGGGTGAATTTGCGCGACTATATAATCGTGGGCACTAAAGGTCGCGCAAAGAGGGGCTGGCCCCTCAAATCACGGAAATTGCCGCGCACGGACTGCGCGACAATTTCGTGAACTATCCAAGATATTTCTTTAAATCATCCACCCTGTCAAGCCGCTCCCAGGGGAGATTGGGCTTGCCGAAGTGTCCGTAGGCCGCCGTCTGCAGGTATATCGGCCTGCGCAGTCCCAAAGTTTCGATGACGGAGTAGGGGCGCAGGTCAAACTCGCGCACGATGATGTCGGCTATCTCGCCGTCGGGAAGTTTGCCCGTGCCGTAGGTATCAACAAATACCGAAACAGGTTTTGAAACGCCTATAGCATACGCCACCTGCAATTCTATCTCGTCGGCAAGCCCCGCCGCCACGATATTTTTGCACACGTAGCGCGCCATGTATGCTGAGGAGCGGTCGACCTTCGTCGGGTCCTTGCCCGAAAAGGCTCCGCCGCCGTGCGCGCACCTGCCTCCGTAGGTATCCACGATTATCTTCCTGCCGGTAAGGCCGCTGTCGCCCTCGGGACCGCCTATCTCGAACCTGCCTGTGGGGTTTATAAAGTACTTTGTGTTTTCGTCCAGCAGCTCCTTTGGTATAACGCTGTCTATCACATATTTTTTGATGTCCTTTTTAAGCATCTCCTGGTGCACGTTTTCGTTATGCTGGGCGGAAACGACTACAGTATCTACGCGCACGGGTTTTTTCCCGTCGTATTCAACGGTCACCTGCGTCTTTCCGTCCGGGCGGAGGTAGGGTAAAAGTCCGCACTTTCTCACATCGGCAAGGCGCTTTGCCATTCTGTTTGCAAGGTGCGCCGAAATAGGCATGTATTCCGCCGTCTCGTTGCAGGCATAGCCGAACATCATGCCCTGGTCGCCCGCGCCTATAAGGTCGGCAAGTTCGCCGCCCGTGCGGTTTTCAAGCGAGCTGTCAACGCCCATGGCGATGTCGGGGCTCTGCCTGTGAACGGCAAGGGTTATCTTGCAGTTGTCCGCGCGGAAGTTGCCAAAGGTGTAGCCCACTTTGGCCATTATGTCGCGCGCGACTTTCTTATATTTCACCTTCGCCGTGGTGGTTATCTCACCCATTATCATAAGTTGGTTGTAGGCTGCGCAGCACTCTATCGCACAGCGCGCCATGCTGTCCTGCGCCAGAACAGCGTCTAAAATGCCGTCCGAAATCTGGTCGCACAGCTTGTCGGGATGTCCTTCGGTAACGCTCTCGCTGGTAAAAAGTTTCTTCATAGTTGTCCTTGTATAAATACCTTATATAAATTTTTTCGGCGTAAAATTTGCTTGATTTATATCAGCTTAAAAGTTTGTAGATGCGAGTAAGACGCGGCGCGCGGGCATTTACGACGGGGAGTGTGCAAAGACTTACATGACCCGAGTAAAGCGGAGCGCAACACAGTATTGCGAAGTATATACAAACTTTTAAAAAAAGCTCCGCGCACCGCGGAGCTTATAACCACAAAAATTATTTACCCCATCGGTACGGCATTAGCACCTTGCAACGCTTGTCTCGTTGCAGGTTGCTGTGTGGTCAAAGGGCCGTTCCCTCGCACACTCTTTATGGTGAACCAAGCCAAAGCAATCTGAACTGTGTTCGGGTTGCTTCTGATCCGGTTGTGCCAAGAGTATATCACCCAATTTTTGCTCTGTCAAATAAAAACGCCTCTTTTATTGCAATCTCGTTTAAAATATTGTATAATGGCTTTATGAATTGTACTCAATGCCCCGTCTCCTGCGGCGCCGACCGCGCAAAATCTGTCGGCGCATGTTCGGTAAAGGGGCTTAAAATTGCAAAATACTATCTTCACCCGTTCGAAGAGCCGCCAATCTCCTTCAAAAAGGGCAGCGGCTGCATATTCTTCTGCGGCTGCCCGCTAAAGTGCAGGTTCTGCCAGAATTTCGAGGTCTCGCGCGCCGCGCGCGGCAAGGACATAACGCCCGCCCGGCTTGCCGATATCTTCAAAGAGCTCGAGGATATGGGCGCCGACAACATAAATCTCGTCAACCCCACGCACTACCTTGCGGACATAGCCGAGGCGGTCTCTCTGTACCGCCCTGAAATTCCCGTGGTCTATAACACCCACGGCTATGAAAAGCTCGAAAGTTTATCTCTTGCGGCAGAGTTTGTCGATATCTGGCTGCCCGACTTAAAATTCATCAGCCGCGATATGGCCGCGCGCTACACTTCGCGTGCCGACTACGCAAATTACGCCCTGCCCGCCATAGAATTTATGGCGAAAAAACAGCCGCAGTTCGATGAAGAAGGAAAGATGCTCTCGGGCTGTATCGTGCGCCATCTCATCATGCCCATGGGCGTGGAAGATTCGGTAAACGTGGTCAACTTTGTCGCCACTCTGCCGCGCACCGTTTATTTCAGCCTGATGAGCCAATACACCCCCTGCGGCGACATAGAGGGGATACCCGAACTCAATCGCAAAATCACCGCGCGCGAATATAAAAAGGTGCTCGCGGCGGTGGAGGCGGCAGGGCTTGAAAACGTCTTTCTGCAGGAGCGCGACAGCGCCGCTAAAATATACATACCCAAGTGGGACTATTAAAAGGGTTTACGAAAAATCTTTGCTGCCGCAAATCTTTTTCCGTGAGGAATATGGTCGCGGCGCGGCTTAACGCCCGAACTAAATTCGTGCTGCCGCTCCCCGGCGTAAATTTTTTACTATGCTTATCACATTCAATTCGGTAAATTTTTCATATATCGGCGACCCGATACTCTCGGATATAAACTTCACGCTCAACGAGGGCGAGCGGGTCGGCCTGATAGGCGAAAACGGCGCGGGCAAGACCACGCTGTTAAAGCTCATCACGGGCGCCATCTATCCCGAAAGCGGCGATATCCAAAAGAAAAACGGCGCAACTTTCGGCTTTTTGGAGCAGACGGGCGGCCTCGAGGCCGAGGGCACTGTATATTCAGAGATGCTCCTTGCAGTAAAGCCGCAACTCGACGCGATCTCCCGCCTTGCAAAACTTTCGGAAGATCTCTCCGCGGCCGGGTACGGCAGCGCGGAATATAAACAGCTCTCGTCAAAGTATGAGGCGGTTGAAAAGTATATCGCCGCGCACGACTGCTACAACGCCGAAGTGCGCGTAAAGACGGTGCTCGGCGGCATGGGCTTTGCGGGGCTGTATGAGCAGAAGATCTCCACCATGTCGGGCGGGGAAAAGACGAGGCTCAAGCTCGCCCGTCTGCTCTTGGAGGAGCCCGACCTGCTGATTTTAGACGAGCCCACCAACCACCTCGATATAAAAACGCTATTCTGGCTGGAGGAATACCTCGCCGCCTTCCGCGGCGCCGTGCTCGTAGTCTCGCACGACAGGTACTTTTTAGACCGCGTCTGCTCGCGCACGCTCGAGATAGAGAACAAAAGGCTCTTTTCCTACCCCGGCAACTACACCAAGTATAAGGTGTTAAAGGCCGAGCGCCTCGCCCTCGAGCAAAAGGAGTACGAAAGGCAGCAGGAGGAGAGGGCGCGCCTTCAGGACTATGTAGACAGGAACATAGTGCGCGCCACCACGGCAAAATCGGCGCTCTCGCGCGTGAACAGGCTGGAGCGCATGGAAATTTTGGAAAAGCCGTACACGCCGCCCGCCCCGCCGCGCTTCAAGTTCGTGTTCCCCGTAAACACGGGCGAGCTCGTGCTCGACATAAAAAATTTAGACCTCTCCGTCGGCGGCAAAACGCTGTTCAATGGCGGCAGCCTTCAGCTCACGCGCGGCAAAAAGCTGGCGGTCGTCGGCGAAAACGGCACGGGCAAGTCAACGCTGTTAAAGCTCATTGCGGGCGGCGGCAACTATAACTGCCTGCTCGGCAGGTTTGTGAAGATAGCTTACTACGACCAGGAGAATTTAAATTTAAATCCCGAAAACACTGTGCTTGCAGAGCTGTGGGAGCGGCACGTCAGCTCCTCGCAGACGGACGTGCGCGCGCGGCTGGCCCGCTGCGGCCTCGTCGCCGAGGATATGTATAAAAAGGTGGGCGAGCTCTCGGGCGGGGAGCGCGCAAAGCTCGCTTTGAGCGTACTCGAGGCCGAGGAGGGCAACGTGCTCCTTTTAGACGAGCCCACCAACCACCTCGATCTGCCCGCACGTGAAAGTTTAGAGCGCGCTTTGAAAGAGTTCGGCGGCACGCTGATATTCGTCAGCCACGACCGCTATTTCATCTCCGCCCTCGCCGACTGCGTTGCCGAGATTGAGGGAGGAAAGCTGAATTTCGTAAACGGAAACTACGAGTCCTTCCGCGAGGAGAAGAGGCGGCAGGCAAAAGAGCTTGCAGAAATGCAGGCAAAAGAGGCTCAGCAGGCATATCTCGAGAGCCGGCGCGAGGGCTACCGCTCCAAAAAGGCGCGCGCGGCCGAGGCGGCGCAAAAGGCGCGCATAAAGCAGATAGAGGAGGCCATCTCCAAAAACGAAGAGGAGGAGGCGGCCCTCTCGGAAAAACTTGCCGATCCTGCCGTCACGGCCGACTACCGCGAGATAGAGCGGCTGTGCAGGCGGCTGGACGAACTCAAAAGGGAGCAGGAAGAGCTCTATATTCAATACGATAAACTTATCTGATCCGGACAGACGCAGTTTTGCGCGCCCGTGAGGTACTTATGGATAAAAATCAAAAAATTGCCGCCGAAGAGCGGCCCGAAGAGGAGAGGGAGCGCGTGGTGCGCCACACCATCTCCGCCGAAGAGACGTTCACTCTTGCCAAAGACGTGTTCGATCTGCGCTGTTTTTTCAAAAATATATACTCGAACCGTGCAGTCATAGCACGCAGGCTAAATCTGTTTTCGCTCATTTGCAGCCTGGTGTTCACTATGATATACACGGGTTACGCCGTGTATTCCATTCTCACGAACAAGATGATATCCGTCGGGCTGGAGATAGCCATATACTGCATGCTCGGCATATACGCCGTGTTTGTCGTTCTCCTTCTGCTCGTGTCGGCTTTTGCCGGCGACGCCACCACGAAGACGGTTAAAAAATACAACAAGGCGCTCAAAATTTTCCGCCTCTGCATCCGCGTGATCTCCATAGCTATGGCAATAGTCGCGCTTGCGATAGGCTCGGGCGAGAATACGGGCACGCTGCACGTCGCGCTCGAAACGGTGCTCGTCATATTCTCGGTGATAATTATAGTCATTCAGGCCATACCGCTCGTGTTCGGCGGTTTCACCAACATAGCCCGCTGGGCAGTTTCGCCCGCAAAGGGCAAGGCGCGCTTTTCGGTGGTGCTTCTGGAGTGGTACGAGCTCGTCCGCGAGGGCGCGGCAACGATGCATTCCACCAGCAAGATATCGCCTAAGTACATAGACGATATAAACAGGTGCATCGACGGATTTCTCATTCCCTCGCTCGGCAAGAAGTACATAACTTCGATCGATGCAAAGACCATCTATTCTACCGTCGACGTCCTCCCCGCAGAGCTTAGAGAGATCGCCGAAGGAATATTCAAGCGCGTGTTTGAATACGCCGAGGAATGCGGCTATGTAAATCACAACCCCACAAAATCCATGGAACTTGAGGACAGGCTCGAAGAGCCTGAAAAGAAGCCCCGCCGCACGATAAAGTCGCGCCTTATGCGCATAGGCAAAAAGCTGGGGAAGAGTATTGTCAAGTCCTATCTCGACGAGGATGAAAACTGAATAAATTATTTAAAATAAGCCGAAACAGGCAGATATTCCGCCCGTTTCGGCTTTAAACAACTACACTATAAGTTGTTTATGAATAATTTTAGCATATCTTATACATCAACAATGTTATAATGTATATCCATATCGCCATTTTGTGTTAAATTATATCCATAGGTTATAAATCTTATGCCTTTACTTATATGGCTTACAGCAATAGAAGTTGCTAAAAAATTTTCGGAAATCAATTTTGTTGTTGAATTTTTTGCGGGTAGATAAAAAGCTTCAATATCTTTAAGTCCTAACCATTTTCCAGCGTCTCCAGAAAAACACATTTTCTTATTATAATAAACAGTTATGCCATAGTTAAATGGATTCTCTATTTTGATATTCCAGTTGTTTCCATTTTTTCCTAGATTGTCGATAAGTATATAGCTACTATATGGATTGGCATCTGACCTATAACCACATGATGTGCACCTGTACTCTGTTTTGTTTGTGTTTTCAATATTTCCTACTATTTCACAATCATGTGTATGGAATAACTTTAAAGTTATATAAGCGTCACACCATGCAGAGTTTACCCAAATACATGCATTGCTTGCTTGCGACCAACCGAAGTGTACTACAAATCCTTCATAAGAGCCTTCACCGTTTGGGTATGTATAATCTTGATATCCATAGGCAACGACATCGTGATTTATTGCTCCTAAATGCGAATTCATGCTAATTATTAAAGGTCTGCCTTCGTTTAAACTCTCTTTTATAAAATAAGAATTTATTGGTGAATATCCAAATGCCCATTGCTGTTCATCTTTTGTTAAACCATACTCTCCTGCACCAATAGTGTCATTTAGATATGACCTTATGCCGCTAGTGACCTCGTTAATAGTAGAACCACTAGAATTTGGACTCATTATTCTTGTAATCATTTCGTTATAAAAACTATTTTTACCGGTAGGCTCACTTCTCGTTCCTGTTGTCCATTGATTCATTAATGATGGGTCGGTACAATAATTCGGGTTTTTTTCTGGTTCTGTAACTGCATTTTTTATATCGTTATAGCCATTTAAGAATTTATTAGTAATAAGTCGTCTATCATTATAGTAATTGTTAAAACTAAGAAGCAACTGTGCTGATATTGGACCGCATGTGCCAGTGTTGCCATTACCATATACTTCGCCTGCAAAATTGTCTCCATGCGTAGGATTAGCTAAAAAATACTTGTAGTTTTCAATTAAACGACCAGATATTGTAGAGGCGGCTATTAAGTCATCGGTATTAATGTCAGGTGCCGACTTAATCTCATTGTTATCGTCATTTTGAGTTAAGGTGCTGTTTTCGTAAGAAGTGATTGAATATGATTGTGCTTGCTGATTTACAGTTGCTTGCTCTATTTGCTGAGCGATGGTTTCAGTTTCTTGTGTTGTAACTTTAAGTTGCTTATTTGTTAGAACATTATAAAATTTATTATTTAATTTGTAAAGATAATTTGAAGGTCCTGCATAATATTTAATTTCATTAGATTTATAAGGAAGATTACTGTTCATACTATATTCCATCAATTCCATAGTTTGTTTGGAATAAATAGCATAACCTGCGTTTTCAAATTTAATATAAATAAAATCTGCGCTACCATCTAAATTATATAGATTTTCGCATGAAGCAATTTCTTTGTTTGGAAATGCGGGTTTAATAAAATTATTGCTCAGTTTAGTGTAATTATTAATTTCATTGATATTTTTATTTTGTTCTGTAATAGTATTTATGTTTTTAATGTCGTCGGTATTAACGGTTATATAATTTATATCTTGTTTATTATCAACTGATGACAAATTAGTTTTTGCGGGGTAGTAGAATGAGGTATTAAACAGAATCAATAAAAAAATAATAATTACTATATTTAGTACATATAAAGTCTTAAATTTCTTCTTCATATTTCAAACTCCTATTGTTGATTTATAAATATTGCGCTATCAATATTAATTTTGTCCATTATAATCACAAAACATCGTCTGAATGGCATTGTGGCGTCGTCGGCTGCACTGTATTCAAGATTGCAACAAATTTCAAGCCGGTCTGCTGTTTTTTCTATGCCGGAAAGTTTATAATCTCTGGTGCCGTATACATCTGCAAAAATATACAGAATCGCCATTTTGTCGGTCAAATCTATCGAAAATTTATCCTCGTCAAATATTTCGTTGAATTGGCTTTTTTCTTTGATTATAAAAGTTCTGCTTTCAGGCGAACTTTCGTCAAAAATATAGCGCTCATCAGGGGAATCGATGCCTTCTTTATAGTCAGAATTCAGGTAAAATGCTCCCGATACCCTGTTCTGTTCAAGAAAATTCGGTCTAATTATATCGTCGGCATTGCTTATTAGTGTTGCATTGTATTTGTTGCTGCACCCTATAAAACAGATGACGAGCATTGTTAGTGCCAAAGCTAAAAATGTAGTTATTTTATTCATATAATACTCCTGTCATTATAGAAGTTAAATTTAATGTTTTACAAGAATGATATATGTAGTACTGCATTGGTATAGCCTCTTACATTTTTTATTGTATTATATATACAATTTTATATTAAATAATAAAATTTGTATACTTTTGTAATTATTATATCACATATATTTTGATTGTCAATATGTATATTTAATATATTTGTTATTCTACAATAGGTTTGCGAGTTGAGGCAAGCCTATTTTTTTATCCCTCATAAAACGGCTTGATAGTAGGTCTGCCTTGACTTGGCAGACCTATTTTTTGTTTTACGGAGGTATTGCTTATGGGCAAGAAGAAAGATGTGGTTTATCTCGGAGTGTGTCTTTCGCCTGCTACCCACGAGGAACTGAAAAAGCTCGCCGCAGAGAAAGAGCTTTCGATGAGCACCCTCGTAAGGCAGCTTATCAGAGATTATCTCGCAAATGCGCAGAAATCGGCGTAAAGGAGGCACGGCATCGTCAATGCCTTTGCGTTGGATATAAGCGAAACAAAAGAAACCGCAGGCGCAGCGAAAGAAGCGGCGGAGACCGCCGAGAACAACCGAATCACCGCAACGGCTATTGAATATCAGGAGGGAACGAGCGGGACGTCCGCGCCGACGGGCGCGTGGTCGTCGGCAATTCCTGCCGTGCAAGAGGGGCGTTACTTGTGGACGAGGGTTACACTCACTTTTGCAAGCGGCAGTACGGCTGTGTTCTATTCCGTCGGAAAAATCGGTGCGAGGGGCGACGACGTTTACAGTTTTGTCATCAGGGACGGCAATCTGATTCAGGTCAAAGCCTCGGCTGCGGACGATAATGTACAGTACGGCATATACCGTAAACAATACGCATTTTTTACAAAAAAATAGAAAGCCGCGGGCGTGCGCATTGCACACGCCCGCGGCTTTCTATTTGTATAACTTTATTTGCTGTTCTTCTTTGTTGTTTTGACCAAGGGCGTAGCCCGTGTGAAGAAATCTCAATAAAACAATTGCGTAGGACGTTGAAATTTCTTCGCTTCACTCACTTCACTCCTTACGGTCGAAATGGCAGGGGGAGCGTCCGCCCGTAGGCGGACCCAAACTTAAAATTTCGTCAGCTTTGTAAGGTAGCCCTCCAGCTCGTCGATGTTTATCCTTATCTGCTCCATGCTGTCCCTGTCGCGCACGGTTACGGTGCCGTCCTCCAGCGTCTGGAAGTCCACAGTTATGCAGCAGGGGGTGCCTATCTCGTCCTGCCTGCGGTAGCGCTTGCCTATCGAGCCCGTCACGTCGTACGTCACTGAAAAGCTCTTTGCAAGCTCGGCATAGAGTTCCTGCGCCTTATCGGCAAGGTTCTTCTGCAGGGGGAGTATGGCCGCCTTATAGGGCGCAAGGAAGGGGTGCAGGTGCAAAACTGTGCGCACGTCGTTCTTTTCGGCGTCCAGAACTTCCTCGTCGTATGCGTCGGTGAGCACGGCGAGCACCGTCCTTTCAACGCCCAAGGAAGGTTCTATTACATACGGTATATACTTCTCGCCCGTTACGGGGTCGGTATATTCCATACTCTCGCCGCTCTCGTTCTGGTGCTGCGTGAGGTCGTAGTCCGTCCTGTCGGCAACGCCCCACAGTTCGCCCCAGCCGAAGGCGAAGTTGTATTCAAAGTCGGTCGTGGCTTTTGAGTAGAAGCACAGTTCTTCGGGAGAGTGATCTCTGAGCTTTAAGTTCTCGTCTTTAAGACCCAGCGAGAGCAGCCATTCGTGACAGTAGTTTTTCCAGTAGTTGAACCACTCCAGGTCGGTGCCGGGCTTGCAGAAGAACTCCAGCTCCATCTGCTCGAATTCGCGCACGCGGAAAATAAAGTTTCCCGGCGTTATCTCGTTTCTGAAGGACTTTCCTATCTGGCCTATGCCGAAGGGTACCCTCATGCGCGTCGAGCGCTGTACATTCTTGAAGTCTACAAATATTCCCTGCGCCGTTTCGGGGCGGAGATACACAGTGTTCACGCTGTCCTCTGTAACGCCCTGAAAGGTCTTGAACATGAGATTGAACTTTCTTATGGGCGTAAAGTCGCTCTTGCCGCATGCGGGGCAGACTATCTTGTGCTCTGTTATAAAGGCCTCCATGGCGTCGTTGTCCATGGCTTCAACTTTTACGTCCAGATTGTGCTTTTTGCAGTAGTCCTCTATAAGGTTATCCGCCCTGTGCCTCGTCTTGCAGTTCCTGCAGTCCATGAGCGGGTCGGAAAAGCCGCCGATGTGTCCCGAGGCTTTCCACGTTCTGGGATTCATGAGTATCGCGCTGTCAAGGCCGGTGTTATACACGTTCTCCTGCACAAACTTTTTCCACCATGCGCGCTTTATGTTGTTCTTGAGTTCCACGCCCAGGGGGCCGTAGTCCCATGTATTTGCAAGTCCGCCGTAGATCTCGCTGCCGGGGAAGATGAAGCCCCTGTTCTTGCACAGCGCCACAAGTTTTTCCTGCGTTACGGCTCTCTTCTTATCTGCCATAAATTCCGTTCTCCTGTAAATTCAAGCGGCGCAAAAATGTTGCGCCCGCCCTTGACTTATAATAATATAGATTTTAGTCAAAACGCCCGCTTTAGTCAAGCATTTGCGCGCTTATCGCGCGCCTTAAAAGGTAAATTGCGCGCAAAAGGCGGCACGCCTTAAAAATTTTGCCCCGCTTTTTTAAAAAATCTGCAAAAACTATGTACTTTGCTCTGCCACCTGTGCTATAATCTGTATATAATATCCAAAAGTAAGTTTTAATGTAAGGTGCACAATGTTATCCGATATCGAAATTGCCGAAAGTTGTAAAATGCAGCCCATAACCCGCGTTGCCGCCAAGCTCGGCCTCAAAGAGGACGATTTAGAGCTTTACGGCAGGTACAAGGCCAAGATAAACTTAAAAGAGGTAAACCCCGGGGCCAAACTCATTTTAGTCACTTCCATAAACCCCACCGCCAGCGGCGAGGGCAAGACTACCGTGTCGATCGGCCTTGCCGACGGCATCGCAAAGCTCGGCAAGAGGGTGTGCCTCGCCCTGCGCGAACCTTCTTTGGGGCCCGTGTTCGGCATAAAGGGGGGCGCCGCGGGCGGCGGCTATGCCCAGGTCGTGCCTATGGCCGATATCAACCTTCACTTCACGGGCGACCTGCACGCCATAACTTCGGCAAACAACCTCCTGTGCGCCGTTATAGACAACCACATCTTCCGCGGCAACGAACTCAAGATAAAGGAAGTGTATTTCCACCGCTGCATGGATATGAACGACCGCGCTCTGCGCGACCTGACCATCTCCTGCGAGGCGGGCAGGATGAAGGGCTGTAGTAGCTACACCCGCAAAGAGCACTTCGATATCACCGCGGCATCTGAGATAATGGCGGTATTGTGCCTTGCCACCGACCTTGCCGACTTAAAGCGCAGGCTGGAAAATATCGTCGTCGGCGAGGACGAGGGGGGCAACTTCGTCTACGCGCGCGATTTGCACGTCGCGGGCGCAATGGCCACTCTTTTAAAGGACGCAATAAAGCCCAATCTCGTGCAGACGCTCGAGGGCACTCCCGCGATAGTGCACGGCGGCCCCTTTGCCAATATTGCGCACGGCTGCAACTCCATCCGCGCGACTTACACGGCCATGACCCTTGCCGACTACGCCGTAACCGAGGCGGGCTTCGGTGCCGACCTCGGCGCGGAGAAGTTCCTCGATACAAAGTGCCGCGTGGCGGGCATTCAGCCAAACTGCATAGTGGTGGTGGCCACGGTAAAGGCGCTCAAACTTCACGGCGGCGCCGATAAAAACAGCCTCTCAGAGGAAAATATTGCGGCTTTGAAGGCGGGGCTTCCCAACCTTTTAAAGCACGTCGAAAATATGAAGAGGGTATATTCCAAGCCCGTAGTCGTGGCGATGAACAGGTTCGCCACCGATACGCCCGAAGAGATAAAGGCCGTCATCTCCGCCTGCGAAGAGGCGGGCGCGCCCGCGGTGTTCACCGACGTGTTCTTAAAGGGCGGCGAGGGAGGAAAAGCGCTCGCCGAAAAGGTTATATGGATGTGCGATAAGCCATCTTCGCTTACATACGCATACGATTTGAGCGACGATATAAAGACAAAGATAAACGACATCGTCACCAAGGTTTACGGCGGCGACGGCGCGGATTTTTCGCCCGAGGCCGAGGCAAAGATAGCCGATATCGAGGGCAAGGGGATAAAGGGGCTGCCCGTGATAATCGCAAAAACGCAGTATTCCCTCTCGGACGACGCCAAAAAGCTCGCCCGTCCCACAGGCTTTAAAATTTACGTGCGCGACATAATCTTCAAGGGCGGCGCAAACTTCATTGTCGCCGTCGCCGGCGACATTAACCTCATGCCCGGCCTTGGGAAGGTGCCCGCGGCGGAACATATTGATATAGACGCCTCCGGCAACATAACTGGTTTAAGTTAATATAAGCGGCGCATAACTTTGTTGCCGTTACGGGTGTATTCAGTCACTTACCTCTAAGTAAGCTCCTTCATACCTTCCGCCGGCGCCTCGTTCTGCTTGCTTCTCTTAACTTAAACGCCCTGCGTAGTTCGCCAAACCTCGCATATACTTCGCATAGCATTGTTGCGCTGCGGCAACTTTCGGTCATTTACGCCTAAGTAAACTCCCTCAAGTTTTCCTCGCGCGCCGCGCTCTGCTCGCATCTTCGAGGTTTTTATGTACATATACCCTCGCACCTTCCGCACGCGTCATGCCTCCCTTGCCTAAAGGGAGGTGGCTCGCCAAAGGCGAGACGGTGGGATATCTTGCTTGCATCTATGAACCCGTTAATTGCTTGGTTGCTACGGTGAAAAATCAGTTTCGCTGCACCATGTATCAATTTTAAGCGGCAATGTCTTATAAATTCAAATAAAAAGCAGAGAGCGCGGTGAAAATACCGATATTATAAAAAGGTCAGACTAAAACTTATGGCAGAAAAAGAACTTTCACTCCCCGAAGCTTCCAACTTCATCGAACAGATAATAAACGAAGAACTTGCCGCAGGCAAATTCGAGCCCGTCGGCAACAAAATAAAGGTGCGCTTCCCGCCCGAACCCAACGGCTATTTACACATCGGCCACGTAAAGGCACTGCTCATAAATTTCGGCGTAAAGGAAAAGTACCACGGCGAAATAAATCTGCGCATGGACGATACAAATCCCGCCAAAGAGGACTATGAGTATGTAAACGCCATAGTGGATTCGCTTGAGTGGCTGGGCCTTAAATACGACAGGCTGCTGTTCGCCTCCGACTATTACGACAAGCTGTATGAGATCGCCGAAAAATATATCATGGACGGCAACGCCTATGTGTGCGACCTCTCCGCAGAGGAGATAACGGCCACGCGCGGCACACTCACCGAGCCGGGCACGCCCTCGCCCTACAGGGACAGGAGCGTGGAAGAGAACTTAAAGCTCTTCCGCGAGATGAAGGCGGGCGTCTATCCCGACGGCGCCAAGGTGCTGCGCGCCAAGATAGATATGTCGTCGCCCAACATAAACATGCGCGACCCCGTCATTTACCGCATAGCGCATGTTCCGCATTACCGTCAGGGAAACAAGTGGTGCATCTACCCCATGTACGACTTCGCCCACCCCATCTCCGATGCGATAGAGGGCATAACCCATTCTCTCTGCTCGCTCGAGTTCGAAAATCACCGCCCTCTGTATGAGTGGGTGATCGAAAAGGCCGGTTTTCCTGCGCCTGTGCCCAGGCAGATAGAGTTTGCAAGGCTGAACATAACAAACACGCTCATGTCCAAGCGCTATTTGAAGAAACTTGTCGACGAGGGCGTGGTGAGGGGCTGGGACGATCCGCGCATGCCCACGCTTGCAGGACTTAAAAACAGAGGCGTCCCCCCTGAGGCGCTCAAAAAGTTCGTGGAGGGAGTGGGTGTCGCCAAGGCGTACGCCGTTGTCAACTCAGCCCAGCTCGACAGCTGCATCCGCGACGACCTCAATGAGAATGCCGAGCGCGCCATGGCCGTCGTCAATCCCTTAAAGCTCACCATAACCAACTATGAGGGAGAGGAGGAGCTTACGTTTGAAAAGAACCCTCTGCATCCCGAAACAGGCACAAGGGGTATAAAATTTTCCGGCTCGGTGTATATCGAGCGCGATGACTTTGCCCTCGTTCCCCCGCCCAAATACAAGCGCCTCACCGTCGGCGGCACCGTGCGACTGAAGGGCGCCTACATCGTGCGCTGCGACGAGGCCGTGCAGGACGAAAGCGGCGAGGTCGTGGAGCTCAAGTGCACCTATTTCCCCGAATCGAGGAGCGGCTCCACGGAGCCGTGCCCCGTAAAGGCCAAGGGCGTCATCCAGTGGGCAGACTGCAAATACGGCGTTCCTGTCGAATTCAGGCAGTACGAACAGCTCTTAAAGGACGAACAGTACCCCGACCAGGACTATGCCGAAAGGCTGAACTATGACAGCGAGCACATCTTCCGCGGCTATGCCGAGCCATATATTGCGGAGGCGGAGGAGAATAAGCCCTTCCAGCTTCTGCGCGAGGGGTACTATAAAAAGTGCACCGACGGCGGCCTCGTCCTCTCGGAGATAGTTTCGCTCAAAGATAACTTCAATAAATAATTGGCGCAAATATGGGAGCCGCGCGGCAATTTTGCCGCGCGGCTCCTCATTCAACTTAAGTTTTATTTTTAATCAATAGTGCTTTTCAACAAAGCTCTCGCAGCAGGTGCACTGTTCGTTGCCGCAGCCAACCTGTATCTTGTTGAGCGTGCAGTTCACGCCTTCAGAGTTGTACTTGCAGTTTCTCACGTCGCAGGCGACGCCGTGGTTAATGGTTTCGTTCATCATAAATCACCTCCTGCAATCTATGTTGCGCAGATTTTTAACTTTTATTCTGCCCCCAATCCTTTGGCGGGTATTGACAAAACCGCCCAAAATGGTATAATATTGTTAAACAAAAACGCAGAGTAAAATCTCTGATAAAGGAGTGTATATATATGCGCGTAATACTCTTGAAAGACGTAAAGGGTCAGGGCAAGAAGGGCGACGTTGTGGACGTTTCCGACAGCTATGCCCGCAACTATTTAATAAAGGGCGGCTATGCGGAAGTTGCCACCGCCGTAAAGATCAACGATATCGTACAGAAGAAGGCCGCGGCCGACTTCCATAAGGCAGAGGAGCTCAAGGCCGCCCGCGCCCTTGCGGCGGAGCTCAAGGGCAGGAGTTTTTCCATAAAGGTAAAGGCGGGCTCGGGCGGAAGATTATTCGGCTCCGTCACCGCCGCCGACGTCGCCGCGGCGCTTGCCGAGGGCGGCTACGCCGTCGACAAAAAGAAGGTAGTGCTCACCTCTCCCCTGCGCGAGGCCGGCTCATACGATGTCGAACTCAAGCTCTTCGAGGGCGTTTCGGCTAAAATAACGGTGCGCGTGGAGGCATTGGCCCAGTAAGCCGCGCTAAAACCTCATATCTATCAGTAAAACAATTTTGTCAATGGGCGGCGCGCAAAACCTCTGTTTTGCGCGCCGCCTAAATTTTCCGTGCGATACATGAAAGCTGATGCGCGGGTCAAAACGTCATAAACTTACAATTTTCGGCATATTATGAATACTGTTACGGCAACCCGGCAAAATTCAGGTCGCCGTCGGGGGAAAAGATATGCAAGAAAATTATGCCTGGGAATACATAGCCGAGCGGGCGGTCAGGGAGGCCGAGCACATTATCGGCACGGGCGCCACCGTCCGCGCCTGCGCGAATTACTTCGGGATAAGCAAGTCCACAGTGCACAAGGACGTCAGCGAGCGGCTGAAGGACGTCGACGCCGCGCTGTACGCGGGCGTGAGGCAGGTACTCGATAAAAACCTTTCCGAGCGGCACATCCGCGGCGGACTGGCCACGCGCGATAAATACCGCGCAAAGTGCGTCTGCTCCCTTAAAGAGGGGTGCGCATGCGGCAGCGATACCAGCGGCAAGGGCGATGCGTGTGCAAACTGTGCTAAAGGAGAATGCGCATGTGCCGATACGGCGTTAAGCCGTTCTGAACAAAAGTTATAGCATGAATTATCACTTTGCGAAGGGCGCGCAGCGCGGCAATTTTGCCGCGCTGCGCGCCCTTTTTACATCCCGCGGCGCACCTTGACCTAAGCATATTTTCAATTACACAAAATTTTAACAGTAATTGCCTGTGCATAAATTTGAAAAATGCGCGCCGCTGTGATATAATGCACAATGAAAATATATATAATGGGTCCGTGCGCTTGCACGGCCGGGCCGCAGCCCGTTCTGCGGCATATCGGCAGGTACTATGGCAAAACTCATGGGAATAGACGTCGGCTCCACCACGGTAAAAGTTACGGTAGTGGACGGCGGCGAAGTTTTATACCGCTCATACGAGCGTCATTTTGCGCAGGTGCGCGAAACTGTTTTAAGGGAACTCAATAAAATTAAGGAGCAGTTCGGCGGCGATTTTTCCGCTTCTATCACGGGCAGTGCCGGCCTCGGCCTCTCTCAGCGCAGCGGCATCAACTTCGTTCAGGAAGTTCAGGCGGCGTTCGTCGCCATACGCAGCTTTTACCCCGACGCCGACGCCGCTATCGAGCTGGGCGGCGAGGACGCCAAGATAATCTTCATCACGGGCGGCACCGAACAGCGCATGAACGGCAGCTGCGCGGGCGGCACGGGCGCGTTCATCGACCAGATGGCAACGCTTCTGAACATTACGGTGCAGGAGATGGACGAGTACGCCCTCCGCGCCGAAAAGATATACCCCATCGCCTCGCGCTGCGGTGTGTTCGCAAAGTCTGATATCCAGCCGCTCATCAACCAGGGCGCCAGAAAAGAGGATATCTCGGCTTCTATCTTCCAGGCCGTCGTAGACCAGACGGTATCAGGCCTCGCGCAGGGCAGAAGAATAAAGGGCAAAGTGCTCTTTTTGGGCGGTCCGCTCTATTTCTTAAAGGGCCTGCGGCAGGCGTTCGTGCGCACGCTCAAGCTCTCCGAAGAGAACGCTGTGTTCCCCGACGATGCGCCCTGCTTCATGTCGATAGGCGCGGCGCTCCACTCTGCGGGCGTAAAGCCCATGGCGATCGAGGAGCTCATCTCCCGCATAGAGAACGCCAAGGGCTCCGACGAGGTTGTCACGGGCGAACCGCTCTTCAAGGACAAGGAGGAGTACGCGGCGTTCGTAAAGCGTCACCGCGCCACCGATCTGACCTTTGCCGACATCGCCACTTATACGGGCGAGGCTTACCTCGGCATAGACAGCGGCTCCACGACCACAAAACTCATACTCATCACCCCCGACTGCCGCATACTCTATTCGCACTATCAGTCGAACAACGGCCAGCCCGTCGACATAATCGTCGAAAAGCTTGCGGAAATTTATAAACTTTCCGAAGGCAGGATAAAGATAGTCGGCAGCGCCGTCACTGGCTACGGCGAGGACCTCATAAAGGCGGCCATAAAGGCCGACTTCGGTATAGTGGAAACGGTCGCGCACTTCAAGGCGGCGCTCCACTTCAACCCCAACGTCGACTTCATAATAGATATCGGCGGCCAGGACATAAAGTGTTTCAAAATCAAAAACCGCGCGATAGATTCCATAATGCTCAACGAGGCATGCTCCTCGGGCTGCGGCTCGTTCATTCAGACGTTCGCCCGCGCCATGGGCATGGAGATTGATAAGTTCTCCCAGCTCGGCCTGTTCGCAAAGCGTCCCGTGGAGCTCGGCTCGCGCTGCACGGTGTTCATGAACAGCGCCGTAAAGCAGGCGCAGAAGGAGGGCTCGTCGGTGGAGGACATCTCCGCGGGCCTGTCTATATCGATAGTAAAGAACGCAATTTACAAGGTAATCCGCGCGGCCAGCGCCGACGAACTCGGCGAAAATATTGTCGTGCAGGGCGGCACATTCTTAAACGACGCCGTGCTTCGCGCATTCGAGCGAGAGACGGGCAAAAACGTCATCCGTCCGGGCATCGCGGGCCTCATGGGCGCGTTCGGCGCGGCGCTGTACGCCAAGGAGATGAGCTCTGGAAGCTCGACGACGATAGGCGAGGAGGAGCTCAAAAACTTCTCGTATAAGTCAACGTCCACCGTCTGCCGCGGCTGCACTTCAAAGTGCAACGTAAACATAATTACCTTTGCCGACGGCTCACGCTACATCTCTGGCAACAAGTGCGAGAGGGGCGCGGGGCGCAAACCCGCCTCGGCCGACCTCGACATGTACACCTACAAGCAGGAGCGCCTGCCGCAGGTGATAACGGGCGTAAATTCGGGCAGGGTAAAGGTGGGCCTTCCCCTTCAGCTCGGCATGTACGAACAGCTTCCCATCTGGGCGGGCTTCTTCGAGAGCCTCGGCTTTGAAGTGGTGCTCTCCGACAAGTCCTCGCGCGAGCTGTACTTTTTGGGCCAGCACACCGTCGCATCCGATACGGCCTGCTACCCCGCCAAGCTCATCCACGGACATATCGAAAGCCTTTTAAACAAGGGCGTAGACTTCATCTTCATGCCTTGCGAGAGCTACAACCTCGACGAGCACGACTCTGTAAATCACTACAACTGCCCGATAGTCGCCTACTACCCCGAGCTTTTGAAGGCCAACAACGAGCGGTTGAACGACGAGAATTTCATAATGCCCTATATCGACCTCAATGAGCGCGAAAACGCCGTAAAGAGGCTGTGCGCTGCCCTCAAGAGGTATAAGATAAAGAAAAAGGACGCGGCACGCGCGCTCGAAGAGGGCTTTGCAAGGTTCAACAAATACCATGCCGATATCCGCGCCAAGGGGGCGGAGATTATCAAAAAGGCGAGGGAGCAGGGCAAACAGATAATAATTCTCGCAGGCCGTCCCTACCATGTGGATAACGAAATTAACCACGGCATAAACAAGCTGTTGACCTCTTTAAATCTCGCCGTGCTCTCCGAGGATGCCGTGTTCGACGAGGCCGATCTTGTCAACGTCAACGTGCTCAACCAGTGGACGTACCATGCAAGGCTGTACCGCGCCGCCGACTACGCCTCTAAATTCGACGACGTAAATTTAGTCCAGCTCGTGTCATTCGGTTGCGGTCTCGACGCGATAACCACCGACGAGGTACGCTCTATTTTGGAGAAAAACGGCAAACTCTACACCCAGATAAAGATAGATGAGATCAATAATTTAGGCGTAGTAAAGATCCGCTTAAGGAGCATGCTTGCCGCTATAGAAGAGGGCAAGAATAATAAGCTGTATACAAATGTACAGTAAATAAAACAGTGCATAATTACCATATTTTGCATATAAAACTATATAAAACGATCTATTTGTTGTAAATAAAACAATGAAAAAGTATACTGAACAGAAAAAGAATACGAGAAACTACCGCGACGACTATCCCCGCTGGCAGCCGTGGATGAAAGACAGTTATAAAATACTTATTCCCGATATGCTCCCCTGGCATTTCGCCATAATCGAGCGGCTCTTAAAGCTCGAGGGGTACGACGTGGAGGTGCTGAAAAACGATTCGCGCGCCGTTATAGACGAGGGCTTGAAGCACGTGCATAACGACACGTGCTATCCCTGCCTGTGCACGGTGGGGCAGTATATCGATGCCTTAAAGAGCGGTAAGTACGACGTAAACCATACGGCGGTCATCATGAGCCAGTCGGGCGGCGGCTGCCGCGCCTCCAACTATATCCCGCTGATAAGAAAGGCGCTCAAGGCCGAATTTCCCCAGGTGCCCGTCATGTCGCTCAACTTTTCTGGACTTGAAAAAGATTCGTCCTTCCCCATAGGCTTAAAACTTCTATTAAAGCTCGCCTTTGCCGTGTTCTACGGCGACGCCATAATGTGGTGCTACAACCAGACAAAGCCCTATGAATCCGAGGAGGGCGCAACCGACAAGGCGCGCGACGAGATGATGGACTTCGTGCTCTCAAAGTTTGAAAAGGGCGGCTACACGCGTTATAAAAAGGTGGTAAAGCGCATAATCAGGGCGTTTGCCGCCGTGCCCCGCAGAGATATCAAAAAAATAAAGGTGGGCATAGTGGGAGAGATATATGTAAAGTACTCTGCCCTCGGCAATAACCACCTGGAGGAATTTCTGCTCTCCGAGGACTGCGAACCCGTAGTGCCCGTGCTCATGGACTACGTTTTATACTGCGTGGTCAACAACATAAACGACGGTGACCTCTACGGCAAGAAGGGGCTGTATTACAGGGCTAACAAAATGCTGTATGCCGTACTGCATCGCATGCAGAAAAATATAATAAAGCTGTTCAAAAAGGACGGCACCTTCGAGCCCATTCACGACTTTGAGCATCTTCGCAGGTGCGCCGATAAGGTCCTGAACCAGGGCGTAAAGATGGGCGAGGGCTGGCTTATCCCCGCCGAAATGGCGGCGCTCGCCGAAACGGGCACGGAGAATATCGTCTGCGCCCAGCCGTTCGGCTGCCTTCCCAACCATATAGCGGGCAAGGGCGCCATACGCACGCTCAAAAACCTCTATCAGCACGAAAATATCGTGGCGGTGGACTACGACCCCTCGGCCACCAGGGTCAACCAGGAGAACCGTATAAAGCTCATGCTCGCCACCGCGCGGGAAAATTATGGACAAACACAAAATACGGAAAACAGGCGATAGTTTATTCCGTATTTAATATTATTTGCGACTAAAATCAGCAGATATCAAAAATAAAAACTGCGGCAAAATTATCATTTGCCGCAGTTTTTTTGTATAAAGAAAACCCCCGGATAGTCCGGGGGTTCAGGAATAGGCTATTGCCGATGTGGTATTGAAAAGGAAACTCCGTTTTGTTAGAATATAAGTGCGACCTGCCAGTTGCAAAAACAGGAACAAAACGGAGGACAAAAGAAATGAATTCTAATGACAATAAAATATTATCACATACGCAATGGAATTGCAAGTATCATATAGTGTTTGCGCCAAAGTACAGACGTAAAATATTTTATGAGAGCCACAGAAAAGCAATAATGCAAATAATACGCGAGCTGTGCGAATGGAAGAAAGTAGAGATACTGGAAGGAGAAATGGCAATAGACCACGTACATTTGTTGGTAATGGTGCCACCCAAGATAAGTATATCTGGGTTTATGGGATACAAGTTTTAAATTAAAACATAATTAGGAGAAACCATTATGAAAAAATTAAATAAGTTCGCAGTTTTAATGATTTTTTGTTTTATTTTTATTTTTGCATCTGGGTGTGGTGTTGATGCGGCATATTTTGAAGGCACATATAAATACTCTAGTTCATCATATATAGAAGTTACAGAATTTTATGGAACTGATGGTCGCGCAATTGCCTATAATGTAGTTATTCCTAATGTAAATAATGGTAAAGCATACTCTACCCCATAGTGGGTTGGTGCCTTATTTATTATTATAAAAATATTTAATTAGATAAAAGAGCGCGGGAATAAATATTGCCGTGCCCTTTTTAAATTAAAACAAAGGAGGTATAATATGGAAAATTTTGAGCTAATCGTATCCTTGATAGGCCCAGGCGGCAGTAGCAAACGCCTGCCGCCTGGGCCTATATATGTATACGAGTGATAACAACTCATAAAAATAAAATATTAACTTTGGTTAATTTATTTTGTTCAAACGCTTGACACGACCCCATGCGCGGCATATAATATAGTATGTAGTTCGCATATGCGAACTGTGAGCAAGCGGCGAACATTTTCGGCCGCAGACCGTTATATGCACAAAGCAGAGGTGGACATGAGCAATACCGAATACGCGCTGGGCGCGCACTGCGGAATAACTTTTGCCGGCATAAAGGCGGGCAGTCTTATAAATATAAAGCGCGAGTGCATGGGATGTATCAGGCGCTACGTCCGCTACTTCGGCAGGCGCGGCTTTAAGTTTGTCGTCTTAAGGCAGGGCAGCCGCGTGCTTTTGTATGTATACAACTGCAAAAAGCTGGGCGAGATTTTATCCGACAGCGATATCCGCACCTTCCTGCGCGGCCACGGCTACATATACGATACCGCCGAAGAGGCGGTGGCAATTTTAAAGAGCCGCATGGGCGGCGGGGAATTTCCGCACGAGATAGGCATATTTTTAGACTACCCGCTCGAGGACGTGCAGGGCTTCATCTCCCGCCCGTGCGAGGGCATATTCACCGGCCACTGGAAGGTGTACGCCGACGAGGAGGGCAAGCGCAAGCTGTTTGAAAAATTCGACCGTTGTACCCGGAAAATAATTTCTCGTATGCGGGATGGTTGTTCGCTCGAAAGTATTTTCAATGCAGATTTAAATAGCCGAGTGTTAAAAGCTTGAACCTGATTTAAAGCGGGCATATCACAACATTTGCTGTGTTAAAGCCCTTGCCTCGTCGATACTTTGCGCATTTTGCGCAGCGCAACATAAATGTTGTGCTGCGCCTTAAACGCAAGTATCTCCTCTTCCCGCAAAAACTTTTTTTGCGGGAGCCCTTTGAGAGTTGTATTGCCTGCGGGCTTTGCCTTGCATCTGCCTGCCCGCTTTAAATTGCTTCGCACCCCCAAAGAGCGTATTTTACGATGAATTGGTGCGAAGAGGAGGCAGCAATACTCTCTGCGGTATTGCAACGACAATGAGCGGCAAGGCGCGCAAAAGCCGCCTTTGGGGGCTGGTTCAAGCCATTAGCACTCGGCTAAGACCGCGGCGCGCTGAACGCGCAATAAAACGTGTAAAATGCGTTGAACGCGCAAAAAAATATATATTTATAAGGAGAAAGTTATGAAAATAAATATCATCTACTGGTCAGGCACAGGCAACACGCAGATGATGGCCGAGGCCATCGCGCAGGGCGCGGAAGAAGCGGGGGCGGAGGTTGCCGTCATCCCCGTATCCGAGGCCGATCCCTCGAAAATCGACGCCGACGTGGTAATTTTGGGCTGCCCCGCTATGGGAGCGGAGAACCTTGAGGAGAGCGAGTTTCAGCCCTTCTACGATTCGGTAAGGGATAAGCTCGCTGGCAAAAAGCTGGCCCTTTTCGGCTCGTACGACTGGGGCGACGGCGAGTGGATGCGCACCTGGCAGGCGGATGCCGAGGAAGCGGGCGCCGTTATGCTCGCCGAAGGTCTCATCGTTAACAACACGCCCGACGACGAGGGGCTTGAAAAGTGCCGCTCGCTCGGCGCAAAGGCCGCCGCATAACAGGGCCGCGGCACAACAAGGTCAATTTCCAATATTTAGCCGCCGCCAAGTGCGGCAGACTGCAAAACACTTTTTGTACAAATCTTTGTCAAATACCTCCATATCATAAATATCATAACGGCGCGGACGGCACAACGACGTCCGCGCCGTTATAAATGCAAGCTTGCATACCGCTATAAACTCAGCGCCTGCAAATATGCAGGAATAAAAATTTTCTGGTCTTAAAGTTCGCATATGCGAACTATAAATGTAAAAAGGAGAAATTTTATGTCAAAAGGCAAAAAGGGGAGGGGAAGCCTCTCCGTCTTGATGGACTATGCCGGGCGGCACAGATACCTCACCTACTCCTCGTGGGTGCTCTCTTGTATCAGCGCTCTTCTGGCGCTCGCGCCGTTCATCTTCGTGTGGCTCATCATCCGCGACGTCATCAATGCCGAAGGCGATTATTCTCAGCTTACAAACATCGCTTTTTTCGGCTGGATGGCGGTTGGCAGTGCTCTGCTTTCTATGCTCGTCTACTTCGGCGGGCTGATGTGTTCGCATGTCGCCGCCTTCCGCGTGGCGAGCAATATGCGCAGGCGCACCATGCGGCACATAGCCGTCCTCCCCGTCGGCGCTTTGAGCGAGTTGGGCAGCGGCCGCGTGCGCCGCATAGTGAATGATTCGAGCGGTGCGACGGAGACATACCTCGCTCACCAACTGCCCGATATGGCGGGCGCGTTCGCAACGCCCGCGGGCATGCTCGTGCTGCTGCTCGTATTCGACTGGCGGCTGGGACTTTTAAGCCTCATTCCCACATTGCTCGGCTTTATAATAATGGCAAAGATGACGGGCAAGGGCATGGCGCAGAAGATGAAGGAGTATCAGAACGCGCTGGAGGACATGAACAACCAGGCGGTGGAGTATGTGCGCGGCGTGCCCGTGGTAAAGACGTTCGGACAGACGGTCTTCTCGTTCAAGCGTTTCAAAAACTCTATCGACGAATACCATAAGTGGGTGGTCGCCTACACAAAGAGCCTCATGTGGCCCATGGTGGCGTTTACCACGGCAGTCAACTGCGTGTTCGTGCCGCTTATCATCGCCGCCCTCTGCTTCACGGCGGGCGGCGTACAGCCTGAATTTTTGCTCAACCTCATATTCTACATAATCTTTACGCCCATCATCCCGGTGACGCTGATGAAGGTAATGTTCATGAGCGAGAACAACATGATAGTTGCCGACGCCATCGAGCGCATAGACGGCATACTATCCATCGCGCCCCTGCCCGAGACTTCCTCGCCGCAGATCCCGCGCGACAATTCCGTGGCGTTTAAGGGTGTCACGTTCGCCTACAGCGGTGCAGACAGAAACGCGCTCGATAACATCACATTCAGCGTGGAGGCGGGCAAAACGGTCGCGCTCGTCGGTCCTTCTGGCGGAGGAAAGACTACGGCCGCAGGACTTGTCGCCCGCTTCTGGGACGCGCAGGGCGGCAAGGTTGAAATAGGCGGCGTAAACGTAAAGGATATTCCCAAACATCGGCTCAACGATATAATCGCCTACGTGTTTCAGGACAGCCGCCTCTTAAAGACATCCATCTTTGAAAACGTGCGCATGGGCAGACCAAACGCTACTCGTGAGGAGGTCATGGCCGCCCTTCACAATGCGCAGTGCGACGAAATAATCGCCAAATTCCCCTCGGGTGCGGATACGGTGATAGGCACAAAGGGAGTGTACCTCTCGGGCGGCGAACAGCAGCGCATTGCTATCGCCCGCGTAATGCTCAAAGACGCGCCGATAATCGTGCTCGACGAGGCGACGGCCTTTGCCGATCCCGAAAACGAGGTCGCCGTGCAGCGCGCGTTCGAAAAGCTCGCGCAGGGCAAGACGGTGATAATGATAGCCCACCGCCTCACCACCGTGCAGGGCGCCGACTGCATCTACGTCTTAAAGGACGGCAGAATCGCCGAGAGCGGCACGCACGCGCAACTTATGGAGAGGCGCGGGCTTTACAATGAAATGTACAATGAGTACCGCAGTTCAATCAGCTGGAAAGTTGGAGGTAAGGCATGATAAATTATTTAATGAAAAAGTACGCCCTCTCGCGGCAGGGCGCAAATGACCTGATTTTCGCCACGATCTCCTGCGTAGTGCACAACATCATGCTCATGCTGCCCGTCAGCCTTCTGTATATGCTCGTTGACGACCTCATGTCGGGCGGCGTTCCGCAGGGCAGGCTGTGGATATATATCGTCGGCATGGTTGCGGCGGTGCTGCTCATCATGTTCTCCTACCGCTGGGTGTACGGCGCGACTTACTTCGCCACCTATAAGGAGAGCGCCATAAGAAGGGTTGCGCTTGCCGAAAAGCTGCGCAAACTTCCCCTTTCGTTCTTCGGCAAAAAGGACCTTTCGGACCTCACCACAACCATAATGGGCGACTGCACCACGCTCGAGCAGGCGTTTTCACACTGGATACCCGAATTTTTCGGCTCAATGATCTCCACCTGCATAATAGCCGTGTGCCTTTTCATCTTCGACTGGCGGCTGGCGCTCGCCGCGCTGTGGGTACTTCCCATATCGCTGGTCATAGTCGCCTTTTCGGGCAGGGTGCAGAACTATTTCACCCGCAGACAAACCGAGGCTAAGCTCGCCGTCGCCGACGGTATACAGGAGTATTTAGAGAGCATACGCGATTTAAAGTCGAACAACGCCGAAGAAAAGTACCTCGACGGACTGGATAAAAAGATAGATAAGATGGAGGGCCGCATGATCAAGGCCGAACTCGGCCTCGCCATGTTCGTTGTACCCGCAAACATGCTCTTAAAGCTGGGCATAGGCACGGTGGCGCTCGTCGGCGGCATACTGCTGGCGCAGAACTCGCTGTCTGTTTTGACCTTTTTTATGTATCTCTTAGTCGTGTCCCGCCTGTACGATCCCCTCGGCACCTCGCTGCAAAATTTAGCGGCGATAATCTCCGCCAACATTCCCATAGAGCGCATGAACGAGATAAACAATTACCCCGTCCAGCCGGGCACGGCCGAACTTAAAACTAACGGATATGACATAGAGTTCAACAACGTTTCTTTTGCCTACAACAGCGGTGAAAGTGTGTTGAACGGCGTTTCTTTCACGGCAAAACAGGGCGAGGTTACGGCGCTCATCGGTCCCTCGGGCGGCGGTAAATCTACGGCGGCGCGCCTTGCGGCCCGCTTCTGGGACGTCAGCGGCGGCAAGATAACGCTTGGCGGCACGGATATCAACACCGTCGACCCCGAAAAACTGCTTGCGGCCTATTCGATAGTCTTTCAGGACGTCACCCTCTTCAACAACACGGTAATGGAAAATATCCGCATAGGCCGCCTGGGAGCGACGGACGGGGAGGTGCTCGCCGCCGCGCGCGAGGCGCAGTGCGACGAGTTCGTGCAAAAGCTCCCGCAGGGGTACAACACCATGATAGGCGAAAACGGTTCCGCCCTTTCGGGCGGCGAGCGCCAGCGCATCTCGATCGCGCGCGCCCTCTTAAAGGACTCGCCCGTAATTCTGTTGGACGAGGCGACCGCCTCTTTGGACGCCGAAAACGAAACAAAGATACAGCGCGCCATCTCCCGCCTTGTAAAGGGCAAAACGGTGCTCATCATCGCCCACCGCATGCGCACGGTAGAAGGGGCCGATAAGCTCGTGCTTTTAAAGGAGGGCAGGGTGGCCGAACAGGGCTCGCCCGCGGAGCTGTATGCAAGCGGCGGGCTGTACGCAAAGATGTGCGCCCTCCAGGAGCAGTCGGGAGAATGGAAAATATAGTTGCGTGAATAAAGGTGCGCGGCGCGGGCGTCGGTTTTAACGCCGCCCGCGCCGCCAAAAAATAGACGATATAAGGAGTTTGATATGATAAAAATAACAATGCAGGTAGAGGGCATGCACTGCGGCATGTGTGAAGCTCACGTAAACGACGTAGTCCGCTGTGTAAACGGCGTAAAAAAGGTAAAGTCGTCCCACATAAAGGGAATCACCGAGGTGGTCGCCGACGACGGCGCCGATATCGGCCTTATCAGGGACGGAATAGCGCGTCAAGGCTACGGAGTCGGAGAAATCAAGAGCGAGCCATACGCAAAGCGGGGAATATTTTCGCGGAAGGGGTGAAGGTAATGTTTACCGTCCGTAAATTTGAAGAGAGAGATGTTCCCGCCTGTGCTATGTGTTTTTACGAGAGTTTTTTCGACTGTCCTCTTACAGATAACGACAGGCAATTTTTGCGCGACTATGCGCAGGTGCTCGCCGAAAAGTGTTCGTTTACATATGTAGCGGAGAGCAATGGGCAGGTCGTCGGGTTTATTATGGGGCACTTTAAAAAGGATTTCAACAAAGCGCTCGCCAAACAGCACGAAGTTAAGCCGCATTACAGGGTTTGGCTGCGGTGCTTTTTTAAGTTCGCGTTTGGCGGCTATAGGATGTCTGCCCCGTTCAAAGCGCAATTCGATGATTTTTTCAGGCAGGCCAAAGAAAACGGAAAAGATACGCCGCTCGCCTGCGATTGCGAACTGATGGCGCTCTGCTCGCGCAAAGATTTCCGCAAGGGTCTGGGAACAGCGCTCTGGGAAACTTTTAAGGCGCGGTGCGCGGATAGCGGGGTAAAGACTGTGCGTGTTTTTACCAACACGACTGCAACTTATACTTTTTACGAACGGCGCGGCTTTCAGTTCGTTTGGGGGAAGCCGTATTCATTCGGAGGAACGGGCAAATCGCTGGTTTACGAATATAAATTGTAAAAAGCAAAAAGCCCCTGCCGCGCAAAAAGCGCTGCAGGGGCGCATGCAATGAAAATTATCGCGAGGCGCGGCAAAATTACGGCGGCAAATGTCAATAAATAAAATGTAAGGAGGTTGTCTATGACAAACACTGCGCTTACGATATTCGGCTTTTCAATAATTTTCATATCCACGGCGGCGGGCGCGGCGCTCGTGTTCTTCTTCAAAAAAGACCTGCCGGAAAAGCTCAACACCCTCTTTTTGGGTTTTGCCGCGGGCGTAATGACGGCCGCCTCGGTCTGGTCGCTGCTTATTCCCGCTATCGATGGGGCCGAAAGTTGGGGCGCGTCCAGCTTTATCCCCGCCGTCGCCGGTTTTCTGCTCGGCGGCGCCTTTCTGGTGCTCCTTGATAAGCTCGTTCCCCATATCCACAGGGGCACGAACGAGGAAGAGGGCCCGCACGTTCAGCTGAAAAAGTCGTCAAAGCTCTTTCTCGCCGTCACTATCCACAATATACCAGAGGGGCTCGCCGTGGGTTTTGCGTTCGGCGCCGCGGCAGCGCTCGGCGAGCACGCCGCTTTTATCTCTGCCCTCGGCCTGGCTGCAGGCATGGCCATTCAGAACTTTCCCGAGGGCGCAGCCGTTGCCCTGCCGATGAAGGCTGCTGCGGGCAGCCGCGCAAAAGCCTTTTTATACGGCGCGGGAAGCGGCGCGGTGGAGCCCGTCTTTGCCACCGTCGGCTACTTCCTCGCGGCAAACCTGTCCGTCCTTCAGCCCTGGCTGCTGTCATTTGCCGCAGGCGCAATGATATTCGTCGTGGCGGAGGACCTCATACCCGACAGCAAACTTGCGCTCCATCCCCACCTCGGTACCTGGGGTGTGATGCTCGGCTTCGCCATAATGATGTCGCTCGACGTCGCCCTCGGCTGAATACGGTACGGCGGCCTGCGCCGCGCTGTTGCAATACTATGGCAATTTGCTTGCATTTATCGCCCGTATATAATAAAATGGTAGATATAATATTATCGGGGGCAAAATCTATGCAAAATGACGCAGCGGCCATAAAAATGGCACGCGCAAACGCAATTTTATATACTATAGGGCGTGCCGCTTTATTTCTGTTGGTCGTTTTGACCGTCGCGGATATCATATATTTTTATCTTTCATCCGACAGCGGTCTTGTCCTTGGCATGATGATCCCGCATATGGCCGCGCTGCTCGCTACATCGGCCACTCAGGCCTTTTCGATAATTGCATGTAATATTGCCGCCTATGCGCTGATATCAGCTGTAATTTTATGTGCTCTGCTTGCCGGCAGATGGTACGCATTCTGCGTTGTTGCGGCTGTTTTGCTTTCCGTCGATACTCTTGTGTCAATATGGCTCTTTCTTGCCGTGCGCAGCCCGGGCTACTTACCGTCGCTTCTTGTACATATCGCCGCAGAGGCGCTCGTAATTGCCGCGGCGGCAGCAGGCCGCAGACTCTGTTCGTTGCAGTGCGGCGTGCGCTCGTCGCTTAAACTCGCGCTCTTCGGCCATAAGGCATAGTATTGCAAATAAAAATTTTAAAGGGGGGGTGCGCCATGGCGGCAAAGAGGACCCGCGAATCTGAAGAGATGTACCTGGAGACGATTTTAAGACTCAAGCAGTCCAAACCCAACGTGCGCGCCGTCGACGTCGGCGAGGAACTAGGGTACGTCAAGTCCAGCGTATCGCGCGGCGTAAATCTTTTAAAAGCCAAAGGCTATATAAATATTGATCGCGTCACGGGCAACATCACCTTCACCGAGGCGGGAAGGGCAAAGGCGGAGGGAGTGTACAACCGCCATAGGATCTTAACGGCCGTGCTCGTCAAGCTGGGGGCAAACCGCGAGCTCGCTGAAGAGAACGCCTGCCGTATAGAGCACGTCGTCTCAGAGGAGATGATGGAGATTTTTAAAAATTTTATAGGCAGCTGATATTTTGCCGTACGGTATGGCGGGGAAGAGGCATTTATTATGGGTGCAAGTGCCGTCCGGCAGTAAAATTTGGATATATTTCGGTGTTTGCATAGTACTATGTTACGCATAAAAGGTAAAATACATATAAAATAAAGGCCGCGCGCCCGCAGAATGCGGACGCGCGGCACTGCATTTGAATCATGTAGAAGCAGCAGATTATTCAAAGTGAAGTTTGTTCACGGGGTAATACTTCGCAAGGCCGCCCGAGGAAGTTTCGCGGTAACTGTTCAAAAGGTCGCGCCCCGTGTTGTACATCGTCTTGACTATAAGGTCAAAACTTATCTTGCGCGAATCAGAGAGGAAGTTTGCAAGGCTCAGGGCGTTTATCGCCCTCATTGCCGCCACGGCATTGCGCTCTATGCAGGGTATCTGCACAAGGCCTGCAATGGGGTCGCATGTAAGTCCGAGGTGGTGTTCCATGGCGACTTCTGCGGCATAGTCGATCTGCCCCAGCCCCATCTCAAATAGCTCGGCAAGCGCCGCCGCGGCCATGCTGCACGCCGAACCTATCTCCGCCTGGCAGCCGCACTCCGCGCCGCTTATCGAGGCGTTGGTCTTTATAATATTGCCTATCAGCCCGCCCGTCGCCAGCGCGCGCAAAACTTGCCCGTCTGAAAAGCCCCTCGTCTGCTGCATATAGTATAACACGCTGGGCACAACGCCGCAGCTTCCGCACGTCGGCGCAGTCACAATCACACCGCCCGCGGCGTTCTGCTCGCTCACGGCAAAAGCGTAAGAGCACACCAGCCTGTTCTCCTTGGTCTGCGCCGATTCGTCTATGTGCCGCTGGTTGTAGAGGTGTTGCGCGCGCCTCTCGGTGCCAAGGCAACCGGGAAGAACGCCCGTCGTCGTCAGTCCCTCGTGAATGGAACGCTTCATCTGCTCCCATATGCCTTCAAGGTACTCAAATATCTCCTTTCCCTCGCACTCCTCAACGTACTGCCACAGCCTTATATTCTTTTTGCTGCAGTAGTCCGATATCTCGTCGTAGGTGGAGAGGGGGTACACGGCGTTGTCAACGCCCGTGTTCCCGTCGGGTTCGCCCTCAATTTTTATGGTGCCGCCGCCCACGCTGTAAAATCGCGTCCTCGCTATCTCCCGTCCGCCGCACAGCGCCTGTATGTCAAGCGTGTTCGGGTGCACGGGGCAGGGGGTAACTTTGTCAAATACCACCTCGCAGGGCACGGGCTCGAACGTCTTTTTAAGCACAACGTCGGTGTTGTGCCCCTTGCCCGTCAGCGCGAGCGAGCCGTACAGCGTCACCACAAATTTATCTGCATTTTTGTGGCGCGCCTTCATAAGTTTTGCCGCGCGCTCCGGCCCTATAGTGTGCGAGCTCGAGGGCCCGCGCCCTATCTTATATAACTCCTTAAGCGACTGCATGGTTGTGCTCCGTCAAATTAAAATTTTTTCACACGGGTTATTATAGTACGGTGGCCCGCGCCTGTCAATCGGCGCGGGCCACCGTAAAATTAAATTTCAGTTTCGGCGCGTTCCGCACAAATTTGCCCGCAGCCAGCGGCGGCGCTTGCGCAAAAGGCGCGCGCCTGTTATAATGATACATATGACGGACGAAAGGATCTACGTCGGCTTTTTAAGCGGCAATATTTTAAAGATAATAGCCTGCATTGCCATGCTCATCGACCACATCGGGTGGATACTTCTGCCCGAGCTAACTGTGTTGCGCATGATAGGCCGAATCTCAATGCCGCTCTTTGCCTTTACGTTCGGCGAGGGCTGCTTTTATACGCGCAGCAAGGCAAAGCATTTTGTTCTAGTGTTTGCCATGGGCGTCATAACCAGCGCCGCAATGTCGTTTGCCATGGGCGAGCTGTACGGCAATATACTGATAACCTTTTCGATGTCATGCTTGATAATCTGCGCGCTCGACGGATTAAAGCGCAGCGCCTTTGCAAAAGACGGCAAAAAGGCGGCTCTCTGTTCAGTTGCGCTTGTGCTGTCTGTCGCGCTGGCGGCGTGGGTGTGCTGTTTTTCGCCATTCGATATCGATTACGGCATCGCGGGCGTGACTCTGCCCGTGTGCGTGCGCCTGTTTGACTTCCGCTCTTTCGGCGCGCAGGGCCTTGCGGCCTCGGCGTATAATCTCGCCACTGTACTGCTGCCGTTCTTTGTAAATCTGCTCGCGCTCTCTTTGATCTACGGCGCCGTTCAGTTGTTCAGTCTGTTCTCGCTGATCTTCATTCTCTGTTACAGCGGCGGGAGAGGCAGGCATAAACTCAAAGGTCTGTTCTATATTTTCTACCCTGCACACCTCGCCATAATTGCGTCTGTCTATCTGACACTCAACCCCGGTTTTTTAACGACTTTGTTTTAAATAAACAGAAGCGGCGGGCGGCAATTTTGCCGCCCGCTCGCTTTTACCTGTGCTGTATTCTTCTTTGTCATTTCGACTGAAGCCGAAGGCGGAACGGAGAAATCTATTCCGCATTTAGCCTCCACTTTTTGTAAAAGGAGGTAGTAAAGGTGGTGTTCTCAAGCATCCCTTAACGCTTCAGCTTTAAGGGAGGTGCGCGCGTAGCGTGACGGAGGGATAGGCGCCAAATTTTGGCACATCAGCCATACTCACTTTATCAGTTTAAACACCTCGTCAAAAGGCTTTCTGTCCTTCTCGCGCACGGGATAGCCCTTCCCGGCGTGTCCAACGGCAATCACCAGCGGGTATTTGCTTCCCGCGGGCTCGTCTAAAAATTGTGCGATCTCCTCCTCGTTCCTTATGCCGAGTATGCACGTCTGCAAGCCCATATTTTCCGCCGCAAGCACTATGTATGCCGTCAGAAGGCCTATGTCGTTGCCGGCAAAGTCGGCAAATGTGAACTTTTCGGCTATCTTTTCCTCCGCCTTGCTGCGGTTGAGCCCGATGGCGATAAAGGCGGGGCAGCCGCTCGTCCATTTGTTGGAGCCGAACATCTGCACGCAGGATGCAAATGCCTTAGCCTTTTCGCCGTTTATTGCAAACATTTTCCACGGCTGCGAATTTTTTGCCGAAGGCGCCAGCGCTCCCAGCCTGCAAATTTTTTCAAGTTCGCCGTCAGTTACGGGCTGCCCGGAGTATTTTCTCGTAGATTGCCTCTTTAAATAGAGCTCTTTTAATTCCATAAATTACCCCCTTGAAGTTATTGTGTATTTATAGAGACTGCCGCGGGCGGGCTCATCGCCCGCCCGCGGCAGTCTTTTTTATTTTCAGTTGCTCTTTATCTCTTTTATGAGCGCCTCGACCTTCGCCATGGAGCGCTCTGCGGCCGCGGCCACGTTCTCCTTGGTGAAACCGAAGTATTCAAACAGCTGCTTTGCAGGGCCGGATGTGCCGAACGTCTTCATGCACACTACCTCGCCGCAGTCGCCGCTGTACTGGTACCATGCAAAATGGGAGGCGGCCTCAACGCATACGCGCGCCCTCACATTGCTGGGCAGCACGCTCTCCTTGTATTCGTCGCTCTGTTTTTCAAACTCTTCCATGCAGGGCATGGATACCACGCGCACCTTTTTGCCCTTTTCGGTGAGCAGGTCCTTCGCGCCCATGCATATCTCAACTTCCGAGCCCGTGCCGATCAGTATCGCGTCGGGTGTGCCCTCGCAGTCGGAGAGCACATACGCGCCGCGCAGCGCCTTCAGTCCCGTGCCGGGGTACTGCGGCAGGTTCTGCCTGGTGAGTATGATGGCGGTGGGGCAGGAGCCCGAGAGGGCCGAAACGTACGCCGCCGCCGTCTCCCTGCCGTCGCAGGGGCGGAAAACCTTAATATTCGGTATGGAGCGGAGAGATATCAGCTGTTCCATCGGCTGATGCGTAGGTCCGTCTTCGCCCACGCCTATGGAGTCGTGCGTGAAAACGTATATCACGGGTATGTTCATGAGCGCGCTCATGCGTATGCCCGCCTTCATATAGTCTGCAAATGAGAAGAATGTGGAGCACAGCGCCTGCAGTCCGCCGTGCAGCTGTATGCCGTTGCATATCGCCGCCATGGCGTGCTCGCGTATGCCGTAGTGAATGTTGCGTCCCAGCCTGTTGTCGGGCGTGAAATAGCCCGCGCCCTTGAGCTCCGTCTTGGTGGAGGGGGCAAGGTCGGCCGAGCCGGAAATTATGTTTGCCATTACGGGCGAAATGCGCGCAAGCACCTTGCCGCCGCTTGCCCTCGTCGCTTCGGGCTTGTCGAACTCGAAAAGTCCCTCAAGGTTCTGTATGTCGTGCGGCGCGCCGCCCATAAACTGTTTATAAAGCGCCGCAAACACGGGGTAGGCCTTTTCGTACCGCGCGAACATCTCGTTCCAGTCACGCTCGTACTTAAGTTTGGAGTCGGCTATTTTTTTGCAGTATGCCTTTACGTCCGCGGGCACGGTGAAGGGCTCTTCCGTCCAGCCGAAGAACTCCTTGGTCTTTTTAACGTTCTCTTCTCCGAGGGGCGCGCCGTGCGAATCGGCGGAATCGGCAAGGGGCGAGCCGTAGCCTATCACAGTCTGGCATATTATTACAGAGGGGCGCGTAAGGTCGCTCTGAGCGCGCTTTATCGCGCTTTTCAGCGCAAACAGATTGTTCGCGTCGTTCACGCGTATCACCTGCCAGCCCTGCGCGGCAAACCTTGTGGGAATATCTTCGCTGAAGGTGCAGTCTATCTTGCCTTCGATGGTAATATTGTTTCTGTCGTATAAAAGTATCAGTTTGCCCAGCTTCTGGGTGCCGGCAAACGAGCAAGCTTCGTAGCCTATGCCCTCTTCCAGGCAGCCGTCGCCGCAAAGGCAGTATGTGAAGTGGTCGACCACGGGATAGCCGGGTTTGTTGAAGCGCGCCGCAAGGTGCGCCTCGGCGACGGCCATGCCCACGGCGTTGGCAAGTCCCTGCCCGAGGGGGCCGGTGGAAGTCTCAACGCCCTCCGTCTTGCCGTATTCGGGGTGGCCGGGCGTTCTGGAGCCGAGCTGACGGAAATTCTTTATGTCGTCCATCGAAACATTGTAGCCGAATAGGTTCAAAAGGCTGTATAAAAGCATCGAGCCGTGCCCTGCAGAGAGCACAAACCTGTCGCGGTTGTCCCATTTGGGGTTCGTGTAACTGAATCTCAAAAAGTCGCTGAAGAGTTCAAATCCTATCGGCGCCGCGCCTATGCACATGCCGGGGTGTCCGGAATTTGCCTTCTGAATGGCCTCTGCCGAAATAATCCTTATCGTGTCTACGCTTTTCTGCTGAACAGACATCTCAAATTCTCCTTAAAAATAATGCGTTCGTAACGATACGGCGTGTGCCGCCGTATGCGTTCTTGTCTTGCGGTGAGTTGCGGCGGCGCATTGTGCGCCGCAGTTGTGCATATTTTAACTCTCTATGTATTTTTCCAAAAGGGAGCAGTCCACTTTGTCGAACTTTTTTATCATCGAAAGCAGCGCCGCGGCCATCTTCTTGCAGCCGCCCGCGCTCTGGCTCTCGGTGTTGATCGGCAGAATGGCTTCGTGCAGGCTCATGCGGATGAGTATCCAGCCGTCGCCGTGCTCCCTGTCGAAGTTGAGCCTTATGCCCTCGTAGTTGTTCGGCGCAATGGCCGCGCCCTCTATATTCTCTGCGGCGCGTTCGACTTCTTCAAGCACCTTTGCTCCGTATTCCCTGAAGTCGTCGCAGTTTATCTGCGGCCTGATTTCGGCTGCCTCTGCGGGCTCCTCAAGCCCTTTTATAAGGTCGGCAAGCCTCTGTCCTTTTTTCAGCTGGTCTGAAAGTATTATCAGTATCTCGGTGACGAGGTACGCCCCGTCGTCCAAAAAGTAGTTGTCTTTAAACGCGCAGTGGCCCGATGTCTCCACGGCGAGGGGGGAGTATTCGCCAGCCTCGTTCAGCCGTTTGCACTCGTCTATAACGTTCCTGTAGCCGCGCATATAGCGGTGGTGCCTGCCTCCGCGTTCCTCGATAAATTTCGTCAGCCCGTCGCTCGTCACCGAGTCGGTGACGATAGTGCCCGGCTTTTCTGCGAGCAGTCTTGCGGAAATGAGCGCTATTAGCCTGTTGCGGTTTATCTCCTCGCCCTTGACGTCCACTGCGCCCGCGCGGTCGACGTCTGTGTCGAATATTATGCCCAGGTCGGCGTGGTTTTCAAGCACGGCGCGCTTCAATGTCTCTATCGCCGTCTTGTCCTCGGGGTTGGGCGCATGGTGGGGGAAGGTACCGTCGGGCTCAAGATACAGGCTTCCTTCGGTATCCGCGCCCAGCGGCTTCAAAACCTTTTCGGTAAAAAATCCGCCCGCGCCGTTGCCCGCGTCTACTATTATCTTCTTGCCCTCCAGCGGCCTTTCGCTTCCGCACGCTTTCCGAACGCGCTCCGCAAGCTGCGCGCTGTACTCGTCCATAAAGTAATCTTCATGCACTTTTCCCGCGCCGCCGGTGAATTTTTCCTCCGCGGCAATGTCGAGTATCTCGTCAACTTCGGCGCTCTCAAGCCCGCCATCGGGCGTAAAGAACTTCAGCCCGTTTCTGTCTGCGGGCAGGTGCGAGGCCGTTATCATCACCGATCCGTCATAGCCGCGTTTTTTGTCCTGCAATATCATGAACATGGAGGGGGTGGACGAGAGACCGGTGTAGCAGACCTCTGCGCTGCTCTTCGCGGCTCCGCGTTCAAAGGCGGCAACAAGTTCGGCAGCAGTTATCCTGCTGTCGTTGCCAAGCGCTATTTTAAGGGTATCTTTGCCCGTCCTGCAAGTCAGCCAGGAGCAGAAAGCCCGCGCAATGCGCTCCACGGCCTCGCCCGTTAAGGTAACTTTTCTGCCCAGAATGGGTGAGGCAACGCCGCGGACATCTGTCCCGCTCTTAAGTTTTTTGATATCCATATTAGCCATAATCCATTATATTATACATTTTAAGTCGCCCAAACACAAGTATATTCGCGGCAAAATCTCTTATCTTGCGCAAAATCTTTTTGGCGTGTTTATATCTCGGGGCGCAAAACATTTGCCGCCCGCAGATCGATGTGATATACTTTAAAGAGCTATAACATTATTTACAGAGGTACTTTTTGTGGCAAACGATAACCAGTTTGTAAATCAGATCGCAGACATAGAGAGCAATTTCCCCCAGTGGTACACCGACGTGGTATTAAAGACCAAGCTCGTCGACTACGGTCCCGTGAAGGGCACCATGGTCATAAGGCCGTACGGCTACGCCATCTGGGAGAATATCCAGAAGGAGCTCGACAGGCGCTTTAAAGAGACGGGGCACGAGAACGCATATTTCCCCCTGCTCATTCCCATGAGCTTTTTGTCCAAGGAAAAGGAACATGTGGAGGGCTTTGCTCCCGAAGTTGCGGTGGTGACGCACGCCGGCGGCGAAGAACTCGCCGAGCCCCTCGTCATCCGCCCCACTTCGGAGACCATTTTCGGCAATATGTACTCCAAGTGGATACAGTCCTACCGCGATCTTCCCGTGCTCATGAACCAGTGGGCAAACGTAATGCGCTGGGAAAAGACGACCAGGCCTTTTTTGCGCACTTCCGAATTTTTGTGGCAGGAGGGACACACCGCCCACGCCACCGAGGAAGAGGCGCTCGAAGAGACCATAAAGATGCTGAACGTCTATAAGGAGTTTGCCGAAAACTGCCTGGCTATCCCCGTGATAACGGGCAAAAAGACCGAAAAGGAGAAGTTCGCGGGCGCCGTGGCCACTTTCGGCATGGAGGCAATGATGCACGACGGCAAGAGTCTGCAGGCGGGCACGTCGCACTACCTCGGCCAGAACTTTGCCAAGGCGTTCGACGTAAAGTTCCTGGATAAAGACGGTTCGCTTAAGTATTGCTATACCTCAAGCTGGGGCGTTTCCACAAGGCTCATAGGCGCCCTCATAATGGCGCACGGCGACCAGCGCGGCCTGTGCCTGCCCCCCGTTGTCGCACCCGTCCAGGCAGTTATCGTTCCCATAGCCGCCAAAAAGGCGGGTGTCATGGAAAAGTGCGCCGAAGTTAAATCACAGCTCGAGGCTGCAGGCATAAGGGTAAAGCTCGACGATACCGATAACTCTCCCGGCTGGAAGTTCAACGAGTGGGAGATGAAGGGCGTTCCTCTGCGCATAGAGCTCGGACCTCGCGATATCGAGGCGGGCAAGGCGCTTATCTTCCGCAGGGATAAGCTGGAAAAGTCGGAGTGCGCTCTCGACGGCATTGCAGAAGCCACGCAGGAACTGTTAAAAACCGTGCAGAAGGATATGCTGGAGGCGGCAAGGGCAAGGCGCGACAAGCGCATAGTGTACGCAAATGACATGGCGGGCATTCTCGCCGGAGTAGAGGGCGGCAACTTCGTAAAGGCCGGCTGGTGCGGTTGCCGCGAGTGCGAAGATAAAATAAAGGCCGAAACGGCCGCCACCGCCAGGGTTTATGCCGAGGGCGAAACGGCCGAAACCTGTGCAGTATGCGGCAGAAAGGCCAAACACATGGTCATTTTTGCAAGGGCATACTGATAATTATTCCGAAAGCGATAGGTAAAATTTATATTATCTGAATAAAATCGCGCCGCGCGGCGGTTTTTCCGCCGCGCGGCGCGATTTTATTCATTCACGGCCCTGCGTGTTTTTTTGGGTATTGACACAGCCGCCCGCCGTGTAGTATAATATAGTTGCAGAGCAGACCATGCTTTGCAAAAAAAGTTTGCCGTACAATAGAAATATAAGTGCGGCAGAGGGGGATGTATATGAAAAAATTGGCAAAAACATTGTTGACATTGGCTGTCACGGCGGGGTTGGCACTATCAGTGTCGGCGTTTTCCGCCTGCGGCGACGGCAGAGAAGTCCTGATCGACGGCGACTATTCTGCTCAGGCCACGGAAACGCAGCTGACTACTCTGCGCGAATACGCTTCAAAAACTTCTGACGACCTTCTCGGCGACAGCAGTGCAAGCGGCTGGAGCTACAATGCCCGCTACAATGCTTCGGGCGATGTTGTCGCAGGCATTGAGATGAGCGCCGAAGGCCAGACCGTAGGTATGGATATGGGCATGAATGTTAATTATGATCATGTCATAAGTCTTGCCAACAGCGAAACGGGTCCCTCGGTGCGCGGTTCGGGCAACATGAATTATAATATGACTGTCGATATGGCTATCCCCGGCATGGAGGCGCAGGACGTAAGCATTTCCTTGGACGGCGCAAGTTACAACGACGAAAACTACTTTTATCTCGACGGCGCCTTCAGCATGAGCGGCGGCGGTACTGATTATTCTCAGGCAAACAAGATAAAACTCGACTACAGCTCGGTGTTCGGCGACATTTTCCAGACAGGCGGCTCCGATGCGTTTGTCGATATAACTCCCGCGCTCGAAGCGCTTGAAACTGTCGGAGCGGCAGTCTATGTTGATGAGAGCTCATCTTTCAAAGTAAAAATAAGCCTGAGCGCGCAGGGCTGGGCTGAGCTTTACGGTGAAGCCATCGAAGAGATCTCGGGTGCTCTCGGTTCCGATCTCGGCCTTGAAGTCATAGCCGACAACACCGATTTCGGTCACTGCGACATCTATCTCGACTTCGATAAGGAGAGCGGCGTTCTGCTCGGTTACGGCACGTCTGTCGACGCCAGCTTCGGCTACAGCGCCACTGCAAACGGCGCTTCCGTGTCGGTTGCGTACGATATGGATATCGACAGTTGGTTTTTAAGCACCGACAGCGCGGCCGGTGAACTTCCTGCTGATCTTGACGATTATGAATATGTAGGCATGTAATGCTGTAAACGACGGCTTGTATACGGGGCCTGTATAAAAAATGATTGTAAAACAGCGTCATTATGGCCTGTTATATGTTATTCAACCTCCAAAACGGGATGCGCGGCGGAATTTTCCGCCGCGCATCCCGTTTTTTTAAGGTGTTAAAGGTGCGCACATGTCCGCCGGCGGCATACCGTCTGTCTTTTGGGTTTTGCCGAAAAAATAAAATTTGTTGAGTTTTCAACAAATTTTATTTGACAAGCGCAAATAAAGGGTCTATAATCACCGTTGTTGATTAATCAATTTTTTTGCCGCGCCTGCGGCATTACAGATTTACCCGCGCCTGCGGCATACCAAAGAGGTGGAGGACATGGACGACAGGTTTGAAAATTTCACCGTTACGGTTTTAAAGCTCGGAAAGCTCGTGCAGAAGATAAAACTGTTCGAGATGGAGTCCTACGGCCTTAAGGCCATACACGTCATGTGCATATACTTTGCGGGGCTTGCGCCCGTCACTGCGGTGGAGCTGTGCAGGCTCACGTCCGAAGATAAGGCGGCAATTTCCCGCGCTCTCTCTCTTTTAAAGCAGAAGGGGTACATAACCTATCCCGCGGGGGCGTACAACGCCGAAATTTCGCTCACCGAAGAGGGCAAAAAGCTGTGCGGATTTATAAACGTGCGCGCTACGGCGGCGGCAGACTTTGCCGGCAAGGATCTTACCGATGCCGACAGGGCGGTTTTATATAAGTCGCTCTCGTCAATCGCCGCAAACCTCGAGTCGTATTACAAAGGGCTTTTAAAGAACGGCAGGTAAATCCGCGGCGCTTAGCCGCCGCTTAAAAGCGCCCCTTCCGGGGCACATTCCGTATTTTAAAGGAGAACAAAAAAGGTAAATGGAAACAGTTAAAAAAAAGCGTAAAATCTGGTGGCGCGTGCTGTGTATAGTACTCGCCGCAATCATTCTGGCAGCAGGCTGCCTGTTCGTGACGTTCGCGGTGGTATGGGCCGACGAGATAGCAACCGTGCGCAGCTTCACGCACCTGCGCGGCCGCAACGACGAAAATAACGAGGGCTCCGTGTACAGCATGGAGGTGCAGGGCGGCTTCTACTTCGACGATTTCCTCGCTCAGGGCGGCGCCTCCAGTGACAGCGAACTTATAGATTTCATAACCGGCAACATCACCCGCGGCCTTATCGATATAGAGATAGGCGAAACTGATATCGGCTGCTCGTCATTCATCGCTAAGGCAGAAAACGGCGATATTCTCTTCGGCAGAAACTACGATTTCGATAAGACTAACGTATGTCTCACCATGTGCGACCCCGGCGAGGGCAGGCACAAGTCCTTTTCCACGGTAGACCTGAACTATGTCGGCATGGATATCAACGAGGACGTAGAGGGGCTCCTGAATAAAGTCACCTGCCTCGCTTCGCCCTTTGCCCCGCTCGACGGAATCAACGATGCGGGCGTAAGCTGCGGTATCTTCATGTCGTATCAGGGTGCGGAGACTGTGTCTACCAACCAGCAGGACGCGGCAAAGGATAATATCACTTCCACCACGATGCTCCGTCTCGTGCTCGACTATGCCGACGACGTTGACGAAGCTGTCGAGCTCATACAAAATTACAACCTTCACGACTCTGCAAACACGTCTTTTCACTATATGATCGCCGACGCGAGCGGCAGGAGCGCCATTCTGGAGTGGGTGCCCGCCGAGGGAGTGACCGACTCCGAGGATAACGACGGTACTGCGCGTACGCTCAACGTTATCTACAACGACGACCCCATGTATGACGAGATGCTCGAGGGTTCTTCATTCAGGTTCCAGGCGATAACCAACTTCCTCGTCACTCCCGGCTATTACGACGGCGAGGCCGACGACGTTGCGCAGGGCGTGGACCGCTACGACTACATAAACTCCGCGCTCTCGGCCGTGGGCGGAGTGGTAGAGGACGAACAGGCGGCAATGGATATCCTTCAGGCCGTCGGCAGGAGAACGTGGAACGGCGGTGGCGGCGTGACCGTGCACAGCGCAGTCTACAACCTCACCCAAAAGACCGTGCTCTGGGTGGCCAACGAAAATTATGACGATCCCACGGCTGTCTGGCAGTATGATCTGACCACGGGAGAGCTTACCTCTCTTGGTTGAGCTGTAACAATACCTCCTCATTTATAATGCGCCGCCGCGTTGCTTGTTTTAACGCGGCGGCGCATTTGTGTAAATTATGCGCAGTACTGTGCGTGGCATACTATATGCATTATGTGGGCATAATGCATATATATGTGCACGGCAATAACTTACAGACCTAAAAATTTCTATTTCGGCCGCACGCTCGACGCGGCAGAATTTTATCCTGCGGAGGTGGTAATATCTCCTCGCGGCTTCGATTTCGGCATTTCGGATATCGCGCGCGCAGCCCGTCCGTTAATAGGCGCCGCCATTGTGATCGGCGGTTTTCCGCTATATTTTGACGGCATGAACGATTGCGGTTTGTGCATGGCAGGGCTCAATTTTGTCGGCAACGCCCGTTTCTTCCCTCGGCGGGAGGGCAGGGTCAATCTCGCTCAGTATCAGCTCATACCGTACATTCTATCTGCCTGCGGTTCGGCGGCGGAGGCAAAGCGTGAGTTCGGCCGCATAAATATAACGCCCAAACGCTTTGCGCCCGATATGCCGCCGGCAGAGCTGCATTGGCTGGTCGCCGATAAAGACTGCGCCTTCACTGCAGAATGTACTGAAGACGGCATGCATATCTACGAAAACGACATCGGCGTGCTCACCAACAATCCGCCGTTTTCATATCATGCGCATAACCTCGCAAACTATATGTCGCTCTCCGCGGCCGAGCCTCAGAACCTCTTCGGCGGTCCCGCGCTCCGTCCTTACGGCGCGGGCTTCGGTGCGATAGGTCTTCCGGGCGATTTTTCTTCCTCTTCGCGTTTCGTGCGCGCCGCGTTCATGCGCGCCAACGCTCCCGCGGGGCTTACGGGCGAAAATGCGGTCAGCCAGTTTTTCCACATTCTCGGCAGCGTAAACGTTACCCGCGGCGCCTGCCGCACGCCCTCGGGCGACTTTTACACGCAGTACTCCTGCTGCATGGATGCGACCGAAGGCGTCTACTATATCGCGACCCACGCCTGCCGCTCGCTCACCGCGGTAAAACTTTTGCAAGGCGAGGAGGGGCTGATAAGGTACTCTGTGCGCCGTAAAGAATGCATATTGAAGCTTAATTTTTAAGGGCTGACCGCCTTAAGTACGGCAAACCGGGCATAAAACAGTTCACTTTAATATAAATATTTATACGCAGTTTATGTTTTTGTGAAAAAATTAAGGGGAATACAATTAATTTTATAGTTCAATGTGTCAAATTGAATACAGAATACGGCTTTTTTGTTGAAAATACGGCGCAGGTATGATATATTATAGTTACGGTGCCTGTTCGGCGCGCATAATGAGCGGCGCGGCAGCCACAAAGGCCGCCCCGCGTTTCGTTGCGCCCGCAGCCCTGTAATGCAACAAAAATTTTACTTCGGAGAGAATTATGATCGAAAGCGCGATCGGCGGAGCACAATTTTCCGCCCTCCTTGACGGCGGACTTGCAAACCTCAGGGCGTCGGCAGACGAAATAAACGAGCTCAATGTATTCCCCATTCCCGACGGCGATACGGGCGACAATATGGTGTCCACGCTGTCGGGCGGCGCCAAACTTGCCAAGGATTGTGCCGGCGGTGTGGGGGAAGTGGCCGAGCACGCGGCTCGCGGCATGCTCCTCGGGGCGCGCGGCAATTCGGGCGTCATTCTCTCGCAGATGTTTTCAGGCATAGCCGGCAGCCTTGCAGGCAAGTTGAGCGCTGACGTTTCCGACTTTATCGAGGCGTTCGACTGCGGCGTAAAGCAGGCCTATGCCTCGCTGTCCGACCCTGTTGAGGGCACCATGCTCACGGTCATGCGCCTTGCGGCCGGCTACGCCCGCGAAAACCTTCCCGAGGGCGCTACGGTAAAGGACTATTTTGCGCTCTATGAAGAGGGCGCTTCGCGCGCGCTCGAAGATACTCCGAATCTGCTGCCCGTCTTAAAGGAGGCTGGCACCGTCGACAGCGGCGGCGCCGGGCTTTTATGCATAATACGCGGCTTTTTGTCGGTACTGCGCGGAGAATTTTCCGGTGAGGCCCGTTCCGAGGCGGCGGCCGCGCAGAGTTCTTCCGGACCCGACATCTCGCTTTTCACCGAGGACAGCGAGCTCACATTCGGCTATTGCACAGAGTTTTTGCTGCGCCTTATGCGCAAAAAGACGGACATCGATAATTTTTCTATAGATGATTTCCGCCAAAAAGTGGCCTCCCTCGGCAATTCCGTGGTGGCATTCAGACAGGGCAGCATGGTAAAGGTGCACGTCCATGTCATGGAGCCGTGGCAGGTGCTTCAGCTTGCCCAGCGATACGGCGAGTTCCTCACCGTCAAGATCGAGAATATGAACATTCAGCACAGCGAGGCGCTGCAAAAGACGTCCTCTCCCGCGCATGAATTCAAAAGGCGCGCTTCCCGCAAGGCATACGGCATAGTTGCGGCTGCCGCGGGCGCTGGCATGTGCTCGGCCTTCCGCGAACTGGGCGCCGACATAGTTATAGATTGCGATAAATACGGTTCTCCTTCAGTAGAGCTGTTCACAAACGCGATAGAGGCGGCAAACGCCGACTGCGTGTTTGTCCTTCCCGATGATAAAAACGCCATAGGGGCGGCAGAGGAGGCGGCAAGGCTGTTTCCCTCCTCCGATGTGCATGTGTTGCCAACGCACAGTTTCGGCGAGGGGTACGTCGCTCTCTCCGCGCTCGACTGCGAGAGCGGCAACGGCGACGAGATATATTCAAACATGAACGAGGAAGTCTGCCATTCTGCATGCGGCTCCGTCGCCCGCGCCATCCGCGCAGCGACCGTCGGCGGGGTGGAGGTAAACGAAAACGACTACATAGGCATATCCAATAAAAAGATCCTCGCCTCCTCGCCCGATAAAACCGAGGCGGCCGTGCGTCTTGCAGAGGTCTTGGGCGCGGGCGAACGCGACTTTATAATAGTATTCTGCGGCGCAGACGTAACCGCCGAAGAGCGCGTCTCTCTCAGGGGCAGGGTAAGCCGGGAATTTCCATCGGCAGAGTACTATGAGATCGACGGCGGGCAAAAGACTTACGACTTTATAATAGTTCTGCAGTGAAATAATTCATGAATTTTTCGCACGGTTTAAAATTTGTCATTTAGGCGAGCGGACGCAGTTAACATGTAATAATGTTGTCATTTCTCCGTGCGCCGCCGCGATTAAAAATCGCTGCGGCGCACGGAGAAATCCCGCCGCATTGCAATGTTGGTCATTTTAGATGTTGTCCTGATAAAAGTGCGGCCGCGGCGAATGCGGCGCGGCCGCTCAAAATAAAATACTAAAGAGGGTCAAGATGAGAGATTTTGCAATAATCAGCGATTCCTGTTGCGATTTGGATGCCGGTCTGCGTGCGCGGTTCGGCATAGACTACATACCCATGCGCATAATTTACGGCGAGAATGATATTCCCGCCAGCCTCGACTGGGAGCAGATATCCTCTAAGGAATTTTACGATCTCATGCGCCAGGGCGTGCGCATACGCACCGCTCAGATAAACACCGACGAATTCAAAGAGGTGTTTTCAAAGATACTCTCGGGCGGTAAAGACGTAATGTACATTGCCTGTTCCTCGGCGCTCTCCAATTCCTACAAGAGCAGTCTTCCGGCCCGCGACGAGATTTTAAAGGAGTTTCCCGAGAGCAAGATATACTGCATAGACAGCCGCAACGCCTGCATGGGGCTTGGCATGATCTGCATGACGGCTTCCGACCTTCGCGCAGAGGGTAAGTCGATAGACGAAACTGCCGCATGGATCGAGGAGCACAAGCAGGAGGTAAACCAGTTCGCCACCGTTGAAAATCTCAACTACTTAAAGCGCGCGGGCAGGGTGAGCACTACCAGCGCCGTATTCGGCGGGCTCCTGCAGGTAAAGCCCATAATAATCTCCGACGCCGACGGCCAGAACGCCGCCGTCGAAAAGGTAAAGGGCCGCAAAAATTCAATGGCCCGCCTCGCCGACCTGTTCAAAGAGACCTACCGCGATAATCCTCACCAGCGCGTGTGCGTCTGCCATGCCGACGCGCCCGAAGCCGCCGAGGAGCTCAGGGCCCTCGTAAAAGAGCGCATGCCCGATAAAAATATCGAGGTTATAACGGCGGGCATAGGCCCCATAATCGGCGCCACCACGGGCCCCGGCACGCTTGCCGTGTATTGCTATGGCAAAGAGATGACTTTCAGGGCGAGCGCCGCAAAGTAATGTCCGTATAAACGGCCGAAGCCGATGCGGCCGCGGCGGCAATTAAAAAAAAGTTTTCAGGAGTTGTAAATGAGGATAGAGTACGAACCGCCCAGAAAAAAGCGGCAGCCGGTGTTTGCCTGCTTCAAGGCGCTGTTGCGTATATTTATCAGAAAGGTGCGCGTCGTAACGCAGGGCGGCGAACTCGGATCGCCCTGTCTGTACCTTGCAAACCACGCAAACAAAATGGGCCCCATGGTATACAGTATGTTCTTTCCCGAATTTCATGTAAAGTGGGGCGCAAGCCAGATGTTCGGAAATTACGGCGAACGGTACAGATATATCCGCGACGTGCTGTATATCCAGAAGAACGGTTCGGGCCGCGCGGTTGCCTCGTTCAGGGCGTTTTTTGAAGCCTTTTTTTCGGCGTTCGTGTACCGCGGCATGTGCCTTCTCCCCACCTATACCGACGGCCGTCTCGCAAAGACGGTAAAAAAGAGCGTCGCTCTGCTCGGCGAAGGCACGTCGCTCATGATCTTTCCCGAAAATTCCGAAGATGGCTACAAGGCCGAACCGACCGACTTCTTTCCCGGCTTTGTGCTGGTTGCGAAGGGGTACGGCAAGACGTACGGCAGTGATATCCCCATGCGCCCCGTGTATTACCACAAAAAGAAGCGTCTGATAGTGGTGGGCGAGGCCTGCTCGCTCGCCGATTTCGGCGCCGCCAAAAAGGACGAGGTGGCCGAAATCATGCGCGGAAAGGTCATCGAACTCTACCGCAGGATAGAGTCGGGTGAGTTCGATAGCGCAAAATAAAATTTTTGGTTCATATGTGAATAAAAAGGCGCGCCGGCGGCAGTTCTGCCGCCGGCGCGCCTTTCGCGCTTTCGCATAAAATCATCTCTTCTTAAATTCCAGCCTCATCTGGTGCCACACCGCCCCGCCGTGAACGGAAGGGCACACGCCCTCGTCAATAAAGCCGAATTTTGTATAAAAGGGCACAAGGCGCGGCTTGCAGGTGAGCACAACGCCAAGGCGGCGCTCCCTTTCTGCAAGCTCGGCAAAACTGTTAATCAGCGCCGCGGCATATCCTCTGCCGCGGAACTTCGGCAGCACGCCCAGCCCGAATATCATCTGCCAGCCGCCGTTTTCGTCGTGCATGGATACATCTTCGAACATCGCGTCCGAAAGGTCGCGCTCTTTTGTCGCTGCGCCGTCGATGTATGCGGCAAGTTCGCCGCCCTCATGCAACAGCAGAAAGTGGTTCGGATAGGCGTTCAGCCTTTCGCGTATAGTTTCAGTATCTGCGCGCTCGGCGCGGTTAAAACATTGCGCCTCGGCGGCGGCAAGAATATTCAAATCGTCGGCGCTGCCAAATCTTATCTCCATGGCTGAATAATAGCATAAAGGCCGCAAAAAATCAAGCGCGTGTTGTGCCGAAAAATATCCGTCGCTCAGCTTTTGCTACCTGTCGTCGGAAAATTTAATCTCCCTTGGCTTTGAATAGGTGGCCTTGCTCCGCGCCTTTTTCTTTTCCACAATATAATATACCGGCTGCGGCTGGTTCTTATTTCCGGGCTCTGGTTCGGGCGGCGGAGACTCCTTTTCCTGCATGCTCTTAAGACCGAGCATGGCGAGTTTTACCATATTCACAAATACAAAGCAGGCTATAAACAGCAGAACAAGATACAGCAGTCCTATGGCTTTCATGCCTGTATACTAACTTAAATCTGTCCGTATATTTTGCCTTTTGTTGGGGCATAATGGTGTAAAAGGTAAATTATGGAAACACAGAATACATTTGATAATAACATGCGGCAGGATGCTGCACCGTCTGAAGCTCAGGATGTACCAAATGTGCAGCCGCCTCAGCCGCAGTTTGTATCCCAGCAGGAGAGGCATGAGTTCGACGAGTTCAAGCGCCAGAAACGAGTGGCGGAGGCGCGCGCGCTGATCGCAAAGATAGAGCTTTCGGCAACATCGGTGACTTACGAACGCTCCGCCCTTCGCCGCGCGTTGAAAGAGTGTGAAAAGCTCGGCATAGGCGGGGTTTGCGTGCTGCCCTATCTCGTAAGATCTGCGCGCAGCTTTCTGGGCGAAGATTCGCCGGTCACGGTCGTGGCGTTAATTTCGCCTTTCGGCGGAACGGATACGACGGATATAAAGCTCAGACAGGTAAAGCGCGCCCTGCGCGACGGCGCGGCGGCGGTGGAGGTCACCGTTCCCGTACCGGCGATAAAAGAGGGCAGCTGGGGCTATGTAAAAAAGGAGCTGAAAAGGCTGAAACGCGCTTCGCGCAAGGCAATTTTAAGGATAAATTTAGAGGCGCCGCTTTTGACCTCTCAGGAGCTGACCCGCCTTCTGTCCATCATTTGCGAGGTCGGAATAACCTGTGTGCGCACGGCCGGCGGAGTGTTCGGAAGCGGTGCCGACGAGGAGGACCTGAAGCTCATCAGAGCCGCAGTAAAAGACAAGGCGATGATAAAAGCGGAGGGAGCTGAAGCTCCGGGACGAATGGCTACGCTTTTAGAGCTCGGCGCGCAGATAACTGGGAGCGAGGCGGCTGTGCCTATGGCGCAGGCCGTGCTTGCCGCCGCCGAAAAGTAGGGGTCCCGCAATTTCAGTTCGGTGTCAACCTTTATACAGGGTCTGGAAACAATGAACCGCCGCCGCGCAAAATCTGCGCGGCGGCGGTCCAAGTTTTTTATTTAGGAGTTGTGTAAACAAAGTAGTTAAATATTTTATGCCTTTGCCGCGCTTAAACAGCGGCAAAACTCAACGCGGGGAGCGTTCAGATCTTGCTTTCGGCGTGCGCGGCCTTGCCTTCTGCCTTCTTTTCGGCGGCTTTTTCTCCGCCGCGCCTGTCTTTGCCCATAAAGAAGAGCGCTATGGTGCCGGGGCCTACGTGCGCCCCGCTCACAATGTCGTAATATTCAACGGTGACGTCGCGCGCACCCAGTTCTCTTATTAGTTCGGCAAGATTGTTTGCCTCATCCTCGCAGTCGCAGTGGCAGATTGCCGCCGTCGCGCCTTCCGGGAATACCGCATAATTCTTATAGTATTCGGCGAGCTCGGCAACAGATTTTCTCCTGCCTTTTACCCTGCCGCACATAACTATCCTGCCGTTCCCGTCAGCCTTCAATATGGGCTTTATGTTCAGAAGCGTTCCTGCAAGCGCCGTCACTCCCGAAATTCTTCCGCCCTTCCTCAGATATTTCAGGTCCGATACGGTGAAGTAAGAGTTCATCTTCCACTTGTTGCTTTCGATCCATTTTACGCACGTGTCGAGCGTTTCGCCCATGTCGCGCAGGTTTGCCGCCTTTACTGCCAGAAGCCCTTCGCCGAGCGAGGAATTAACGGAGTCCGCCACATATATACTGCGGCCCGGATACCTCTTCATCATGGCCTCCGCGGCAAGGTTTGCCTGGTGGTTGGTGCCGCTCACCTGCGAAGATATCGTAAACATCAGTACGTCTCTGCCCGCTTTAAGCGAGTTTTCCCACTCGGCCTCAAATCTCTCCTGCGAAATGAGCGAAGTGGATACGTCCGCCCCGCGGCTCATCTCAGAATAAAATTGCTTTGCCGACTGCGCAAAGGTAGCGCCGTCTTTGTAGCAGATAACTTCCTTTCCGTTGCAGGTGCATACATAGGAAATCACCTTAATGCCGCATTCCTCTATCATCTTTTCCGTAAGGTTTGCCGAAGAATCGACGAATATGTCAAAGTTCATCAGACTTGGATCCTCCTTTTTAATAAGCTTTAAAATATGTGAGTAATTTTAATAATATTATGTCTGCTTTATGTTCCGTTAAAATTCAAATTTCTGTCGGCGTGTTTTTTGCTTCACACAATTAATTATATACTTTTTTCCGTCGGAAAACACCCTATTGTTTTTTAAATTGCTCTACAGATAAAAAATCGTGCTATACCGCATAAAATGTGCACTCTACCGCAAAAATTTCACACTCTACTCACAGTAGAGTCGGTCAATTTGCCTTGATTTTGTGACTGTTATATGTTAAAATGATGCTATGTACGAAATTGATGACATAAAAGATATCATTGCGGAAAATCTTGTGCGCTTCCGTACCAAGGCCAATCTTACGCAGGTTCAGCTGGCAGAACTGTTGAATTATTCCGATAAAGCCGTGTCAAAATGGGAGAGGGGAGAGTCGGTTCCGGATATACGCGTGCTCATGCAGATAGCCGGGATATATAACATCACCCTTGACGATCTTGTCAGCCGTCCTAAGGAGAAAGAAGTAAGGCCCGTTTTGCATAAGCGCAAAAAGCAGGTGCTTATCACGCTTCTTGCCTTTGCCCTGGTGTGGTTCATAGCCACGGGACTGTTCGTCATTTTATGCTATGTTCCCGACCTTGAGTACGAATGGCTTTGTTTTGTTGCGGCCGCGCTTGCGTCGTCGATAGTTCTTACGGTATTTTCAGCACTTTGGGGGAATAAGATAACAAATGCGGTTACATGTTCGCTGATTTTGTGGTCGCTTGCTGCGCTGATATATACGGCAATGTATCTGTTCACGGCCGTGCCTTCGCTCTGGCTGCTGTTTGTCGCTGCATGTCCGTTCGAGGTGCTCATAATTCTGTGGTTCGTATTCCGGAAAGTCAAATAAAAATGCAAATATTTTTGTCGGCCGCTAAGCGGCCGATTTTTTTTATATTCAAATCAAATTATTTTGTTCCTACGGTCAATTTCAAAATTGTTACTAATTCGGCTGATTACATTTTAAATTTGCGCGTATAGTATACCGTATGGGTAATAAAAACCGTTGCGGCAGGGCAGGAGGCCTGTTTTGCCGGAGTGCCGCTTGTTTTGCAGCAGAGCTGTGCGCCTGCATGATTTCGTGCGGGGCCTCTGCATGCTATGCAAAAACGTGCGCGTTGCGCGCTTTAAATGCATACGGCATAAAATACGCCGAAGTTTACGCATCTTTGTCACGCATAGTACTTTGCATTGATCGCTCTGAAGTGGTATGCAGGCGGGTAAGCGCCGTCGTTTATGACTATGCTCTTCTGGAAAAATGCTTAGGGATCCTCTGCCTGTGCGAAGGCGGCGCGTCTGTTTCTCATGCCGAAAAAATGCTTTCCGCCGCAGTCAGGCATAAGCGCAGCGTATGCTCACAAATATCGGGCGGCGGGCTGGCATGCGCTTCATTTTGTGCCTTCTTCAAAGGAGGACCGGCGGAAACGCTCGTCTGTCTTGTCGTTAACCTCTTGATTTCCGCAATGTCTGCTTTGCTCCCGCGCAACGGAGCGGGCGCGGCGCGCCTGTTTTTTCTGTCTCTTTTCGGCGGCGCGATATCGCTCTTATTGTGTTCGTCGGCTTTTATGCTCGGGGTTGACTGTTGCGCCGAATATGTAATAGCGGGCGGCATAATGACGTCGGTACCGGGATTGAAGTTGTGCGCCGCCCTGCGCGACGGCTTTTCCGGCGAATTTACATGCTGCGCACAACGCCTGTTTGCCTGCTTTGCCGAGCTTGCCGCTCTGTCTCTCGGCTATGTTCTGGCGGGAGCGCTGTTTTCCTTCTTGCCGCTTCCGCACTTTTGGGCGCGACGGTCGGAATTTACCGCTCGGCTTCTCTTCTGCGGCATGGGCGTGACAGGGTTCTGTCTGTTCATGAACGTTCGCCCGGAACGCATTTTTCAATGTCTGCCGTCCGCGCTAGCGGCTTATTCGATCTATTCTCTCGCCCTGCCGCTCGGAATGCACGCGTCGGGTTTTCTCGCCGCGGCCGCAGCTCACGTCTCGGCATGTGTGCTCTCCCGTGTTTTCGGCGCTCCGCAGGATGTGTTCTTAACGCCCGCTCTCGTGCCCATAGTACCTGGAGCGCAGATGTTTTATGCGGCGGAGGGACTTTTGAACGCAAATTTTACCCGCGTTCTTTTATACGGGGCGGATGCGATCGTCTTTTTTGCGGCCATAGCCGCCGGCCTTGCTGCCGCCGCGTCGGCGGAAAAGGCGGTGCGGGCGCTCTTGCTTCTGTGCCGCCGTTCGTTTCCGCGCCTGCGCGCCCGTAGAAGCACTCTCACGGTAAAACCCAAAAAATCTGTCGGCAGCGGCGCGTGTCCGGTCGTTCGCGGCGGCAAATTTGAGGGGCGACAGCCAAAAATGTGAGGCAAAAAAATTTACTTATCTGCCGTGTGCGTGGTATAATGTATTTGTTATCAAATTTAAATCAAGGTGTTACCATGGATCTTAAAAAACTTGCCGCAAGGCTCATTCCCGATGAAAACTTACCTGCACTCGAAGAGTGCGAGCGTCAATATCCCCCCCGTGTTTTAAAGGAGAGGGCGGAGGTCACGCGCCTGGCACCCTCGCCCACGGGCTTTATACATCTCGGCAACTTATACAGCGCGCTTGCCGACGAGCGCGCCGCCCATACCACGGACGGCATATTCTACCTGCGCATTGAGGATACCGACGAAAAGCGCAAGGTCGAAGGCGCGGTGGAGTCGGTCATCCGCTCTTTGAAGTATTTCGGCATTAATTTCGACGAAGGGGCAGAGATAGAGGGGGAAAATGCCTACGGCCCATATTACCAGCGCCGCCGCGCGCCGCTCTACCGCGCCTTTGCAAAGGATCTTATAGAGCGCGGTCTCGCCTATCCCTGCTTCTGTACGGAGGAGGAGCTCGACGAGATAAGGCGCGTGCAGACCGAAAAGAAGGAGATAACGGGCTATTACGGCGAGTACGCCGTATGGCGCGATAAGGGCGAGGAGGAGATATACGCCGCGCTCGATAAGGGCCTCCCCTACGTGATAAGGCTGAAGTCGCAGGGCGACGTAAACATAAAGCACACCTTCCGCGACGCAATTAAGGGCAGCATCACCGTAACTGAAAATAATCAGGACGTCGTGATTTTAAAGTCCGACGGCATTCCCACCTATCACTTCGCGCATGCGATTGACGACCATTTCATGCGCACGACTCTCGTCATAAGGGGCGAAGAGTGGCTCTCCAGCCTGCCCATTCACATAGAGCTTTTCAAAGTGCTCGGCTTCCCCCTGCCGCGTTACGGTCACACCTGTTCGCTCATGAAGGTAGACGGCGGCACAAAGCGCAAGCTCTCAAAGCGCAAGGACCCCGAGCTTTCGCTCGATTTCTATCGCGCCGCAGGCTACTACCCTCAGGCGGTCATAAAGTATCTGATGACCATACTTAACTCCAACTTCGAGGAGTGGGCGGCAAAGAATCCCGAAAAGGATTTTACGCAGTTCCCCTTCTCCGTTTCCAAAATGGGCAAGAGCGGCGCGCTCTTCGATCTGGATAAGCTCAACGACGTCTCGCGCGACGAGCTTTCCAAACTCTCTCCCGAGGACATGTATGAGTTTTTGAACGGCTGGGTGAATGAATTCGGCACCGATGCCGACAGGGCGCATTTTAAAGACAGGGATTATGTAATAAAGATCCTCGCGCTGATCATGGGCGCGGGACAGAAGAAGCGCCGCAAGGATATCGAGCGCGCCGGGCAGGGCGTTCGTCTTTTTGGCTATTTCTTCGACGATACCTTCGCTCCCGAGTATTCCTTCCGATTCGATAACGATACAGTGAATTGCATGCTCGCCGCGTTTGCAAAAGATTACGACGAGCACGACGACAACTCCGCATGGTTTGCCAAACTCAAAACGGCGGCGGCTTCGGCGGGTTTTGCGTCCGAAAACGCCGAATATAAGGCCAACCCCGAAAAGTATAAGGGCAACGTCTCCGACGCGGCCGAGATAGTGCGCATAGCGATAACGGGCAGCCCCAACTCGCCCGACCTGTGCACGGTCATGGGGATTCTGGGAAGGGAGCGCTCGCTCGCGCGGATAGCCGCCGCGAAGAGATGACGCCGGGGAACCGCCCGGTGCAAAGGAAAAATGAAGTATGGTAGGGCAGATCTTACTCGAACTTTGCTTTCTGTTTTTTGTGGGCAGTTGCCTCGGCTGGTGCGCCGAGGTGCTGTTCCGCAGGTTCTTCAGCGCAAAAAAGTGGATAAACCCGGGTTTTTTAACGGGGCCGTACCTTCCGCTGTACGGCTTCGGACTCACCTTTATGTACGCCGTCAGCTTTATTCCCGTGGATACGGGCAGCGTTTGGGCGGATAAGCTTATACTCATAATAATTGCAGGGGTGCTCCTGACCCTTCTCGAATATATTGCGGGGCTGATATTTATAAAGGGAATGAAGATTAAGTTGTGGGACTATTCCAAACAGCCCGGCAACATTCAGGGTATAATCTGCCCGCTGTTTTCGCTCATCTGGACGGCTGCGGCGGCGATATATATTTTATTCATTCACGGTTACATAATAAGTTGGGTGGCGTGGTTCGTAAACCACCTCGGTTTCGCCTTTTTTGTAGGTCTGTTTTTCGGCGTGTTTATAGTCGACCTTGCCCACTCTCTCAATTTGTCGGTCAAGATACGCAAATTTGCCAAGGAAAATCACATAATAGTATCGTTTGAAAAACTCAAGGAGAGCGTGAAAGACAGCATAGAGCGCGGCAAAGAGCGCGCCGCCGAAAATCTGCAGAAGGGGCGCAAAATGCTTGATGAGCGCAGAGAGCGTTCCGGGCGCCGCCACGCAAGTTTTCTGTTCGCCTTCAAGGGTAAGAGCGTGCAGGATATGCTCGCCGACTATCTCGAAAGATTTAAAAAATCTAAAGGACGCGGTGAAAGCGGCGCAGGGGATAAGGATACGGAGCAGTTCGGCGACTTGCGCGGAGACGACAAAGATGAATGACGTCTGCCAAAATTAACGCAAATTTTCACAATTATTTTATAATAAATTTATATCTGTAAACTATAATTTTTTCTGTAACGGGCAAAAACCGCGTGATCTGCGGTCTGAGCCGCGCCGTAAGGCGCGGCTTGAAGTTTTTCCGCGGCACGATTGTGCGGCAAAAGCCGGCCAAAAACAGCTTTATGCATTTTGATCAGTCAAAGTTTTTTATTTTAAGGAATTAATATATGCTTCAACTGTGCAACATCAAAAAGGATTATAAGGTAGGCGATTCAACAGTTGCCGCACTCAAGGGCATAAGCCTGTCTTTCCGCCGCAACGAATTTGTATCCGTTCTCGGCGCCTCGGGCTGCGGCAAAACTACGCTGCTCAATATAATAGGCGGCCTCGACCAATACACTTATGGCGACCTCATCATCGAGGGTATCTCTACCAAAGATTATAGCGACGGCGACTGGGATACCTACCGCAACCACCGCATAGGATTCGTGTTTCAGACCTACAACCTGATACCCCATCAAACGATTCTGGGAAATGTAGAACTTGCTCTGACTCTCTCGGGAGTAAGTCCCAAAGAGCGCAAAGAGCGTGCGGCGGAGGCTCTCCGCAGGGTGGGGCTCGGCAACGAATTGAATAAGCGCCCCAACCAGCTTTCGGGCGGACAAATGCAGCGCGTCGCCATTGCCCGCGCCCTTGTGAACAATCCTGAGATATTGCTCGCCGACGAGCCGACGGGCGCGCTCGATACCAACACGTCCGTTCAGATAATGGATCTCATCAAAGAGATAGCAGGCGAGCGGCTGGTTATAATGGTCACGCACAATCCCGAGCTCGCCTATAAATATTCTTCGCGCATAGTCGAACTCAAAGACGGTCTTGTCGTGTCCGACAGCAATCCGTATTCCTCCGAAGAGGAAGAGGCGGAAGTCAAGGAGCACAGAGCGCAGCTTGCGGCAGAGAGCGCCGATGAGAGTGGAAGCGGCGAAAATACGCTCGACCTCTCTCCCCGAGAGCAAAAAAAGGCGCAAAAGGCAGCCGCCCGCGCCGCCGCGTATAAAACAAGGCATTCCAGCATGTCGTATTTCACGGCGTTTGTCTTAAGCGGCAAGAATCTGCTCACTAAAAAGGCGCGCACGCTTATAACCGCCATTGCGGGCAGCATAGGCATAATATCTGTCTGCCTTGTGCTCGCGCTCTCGTCCGGCTTCAACAACTACATAGGTCAGACGGAGGAGGATATGCTCTCATACTACCCCGTCACCGTCAGCGAAACCTCGCTCGACCTCAATTCTGCGATGGCCAGCTTTATGAGCGGCTCCACAAGCAACATTGAGATCGACAAAATAGAGGATAAAGTTTATGTGAATTCCTTCCTGTCGCAGCTTGCGCAGGGCATGACTACCACAAATGATCTGACCGACGGCAATGTCGCCAATATAAACGGGCAGGATATGACCTATCTCGAGTATCTCGACGCCATGCCCGAAGAACTGTATAACGCCATAATGTATTCATACGGCGTATCAATCTCGGCAAATCTTTTCACCGACGTGGAGATAGGTTCCGAATCTACTTCAGAGGACGTAAGCGCTGTCGGCACGCCGATGCATATGTCGCTCGAGAGCCTGCGCGAATACTACACCTATCTTCTGACGTACCGCGCCGAAGAGTTCTCCAACCTCACACAGTTCGTGCGCTACTTCACCGACGTCGTGAGCGTCATGCCGGACAGCGACATGAACGAGGAGGGTTTCAGTTGGGAAACCAGCTACGTTAATTCTCAGTACGACCTTATAGCGGGTGACTTTCCCGAAAGTTCCGACGAGGTTGTGCTCGTCGTCGGCGAAGACAACGACATAATCGACCTGACTTTGGTCCAGCTCGGCTTCATGACGGAGGAGGAGTTTCTCGACCTGTTCATATCCTCCGAGGACGGCGTGGATGAGGACGAAGAGCCTGCAAGCATCCCATTCGACGAGATAGTCGGCAAAGAATATACGCTGTATTACAATGACGCTGTATTCACGCCGTCCGACAGTGCTCTCACCGGCTATTCCTATATCTATCAGGGATTCAGACAGGCAACAGATGACGAGCAGCCTGTATCTTCGGAAGACGGCAGAACGCTTAAAATAAGCGGCATACTCCGGTTGAAAGACGGCCTCACTTACGGCTGCCTGGAGAGCGGCTTATGTCTCACGGAGAGCCTTATCCGCGAATACATTGCCGAAAATATGCAGTCGCAGATAGTAAACACTCTGAACTCTGCCGAAAATTCCACGGTAATCAATACTCTTGTGGGCGAAATAACTTTCGAGGGCATATTCGACGGCAACATGCGCCCTACAGCGCGCTATAATTCTACGTCAACGACCATGACGGAACTTGTCCGTCTGCTCGGCGGCAACGATCAGCCTTCGGGACTGTCCATCTATGCCGTAGATTTCGAGACCAAGCAACAGCTGCTCGACTATCTCGACGCATGGAACGAGGCGGTGGGCGAAGCGCGTGCGGCCTACTTTGAGGCCAACGGCACATACGACGGCTACGACGGTCCCACCGAGATAAATTATTCAGATACTGTCGGCACCCTGATGGGTATGGTCAACACCATTTTGAACGCCATAACTTACGTGCTCGTCGCATTCACGGCCATATCTCTCGTAGTATCAACGGTCATGATAGGCGTAATAACTTACGTTTCCGTCGTCGAACGCACCAAAGAGATAGGTATTCTCCGCTCGATCGGCGCGCGCAAGCGCGATATACGCCATGTATTCAATGCCGAAACATTTATCGTCGGCCTGTGCGCGGGACTCATCGGCGTTATCGTGGCATATCTGCTGCAACTTTTGATAAACGTGATATTGACGCCGCTCACCGGAATTTCAGGCCTTGCGGCGCTGCCGATATGGCAGGCTGTGATAATGATATGCGTAAGCGTCGTCTTAACGCTCATTTCGGGCCTCATTCCCGCATCGGCCGCGGCCAAGAAGGATCCCGTAATTGCGCTCCGCACAGAGTGATATCTTCTGTCTGTTCAGTTTTAAAGCGCCGCGCCCGCAGCTTTGTTTGCGGACGCGGCGCTCTTGTGTTATATATCGCGCACAAATTTGCGCGCGCGGCTGCCTTTTGATTTGCCTTTTACGCAGATTGTGCGGTATAATACTTTATACTTATGCTTAAAAAATTTCTTGCAATTTCCGCCGCGGCGATTGCGGCGTGCGCAGCTCTCAGCGGCTGCGGTACCAATGCTTATGCGCGCTACAGGCGCACTTTCGCATCCTTCGGCGCCATGGCGACAGTATATCTCGACGGAGAGTTTTCCACCGACGAACAAAGGCAGGACGCCATAGATACCGCCGAGGAGATCGGCGCCATTCTCACTTCGTTTGAAAATACTTTCAGCACCACGATAGAAGATTCCGACGTATGCTTATTCAACGCCGCCGCTCCCGGCTCTACGGTCGGTATAAGCGAGGATATGTATAATGTGCTCTCGCTTGCCCTCGAAATGTATGATGAAACGGGCGGATACTACAACGCGGGCGTGTACTACAGCGTGGATCTGTACAATTTTGCCGCCCGCCCCGAGGGCGTCACCATGCCGTACGACAGGGAGGAGAACAGCGATCTCCCCGACGAGCGCTATGTTGCCGCCTTTTGCGAGCTTTCAAAGAGCTTTTCAAAGATTGAGCTCTATGCTGAGGGAGGCAGCTATTACGCCGTAAAGCCCGAAGATACGGTGGAAGTGGACGGCGTCATCTATTCGCTCGCCATAGATCTATCGGGTATTGCCAAGGGCTACACGGTAGACATCGTGGATAAGTATATAGAGGACGCGGGCTATCCGAACAGCAGTTTTTCATACGGAATGTCGAGCATAGCGGTAAACAGCACTCTCGCGACCGACAGCGGCGAGTGGTACCTCACCTTCCGCGACCCGCGCGGCACTGTCGATGATTATTACATGGCAATAGACGTCAAAGACGCGTGTATCTCCACAAGCGGCGATTATGAAAACTATTACGAGGTCGGAGACCGCAGGTATTGTCATATAATCGACCCCGACACCGGCTCGCCGATAACCACGGGAATAGTCACCTCCAGCTGCATAAGCGGCACGGCCGCTGAGGACGACGCCCGCACTACCGCCGTAATGGCCATGGGGCTTGACGGCGCGATAGAGTACATCAATTCTCAGACGGTAAAGGATCAGGGGCTCAGGATTACCTTTGTATATCAGAACTCGGCAGGCGAATATCTCCTCGTGACCAACATTCCCGAGGGGGAGTACGAGCTTCTGAACAGCGTCTATATCCCCGCCAGCCGCATTGACGAAAACGGCAACGTGGTGTTTACGGGAACAAGGTGATCTGCCCGCATCAGAAGGCGCAACGGGGCAAAAAATATGTCACTCAAAAAGGTCCGTCAGGTCAGAAAAGACAGATTTTTTAAAATCTGTGATATCCTCATATACGGCTTGATCGCCGCAGTCGTCGCCGCGCTGTTTATAGCAGCTGCGTTTACCGCGGACAACAGTGCGCTGCAGTCGGTGGAGGTGCGCTACAACAATGCGCTAGCATTCTTCTACGACTTCTCTGCCGACGAATACGAGATCTCTCTGCCGCAGAACATAGCAGTGGAGGAGAATGAAGACGGCCTTACGGTCACTTTCTGTACAGACGGAGGTTCTCTCACAGAGCCGCGCGACTATAACATAATCTTTATCGATAAATCAGCGCGCACCGTCAGCGTGACCGAAAGCGACTGCTCAGCTCGCCGCGACTGCGTACACACCCGCGCCATAACAAATTCTTCGGGCGTTATAGCGTGCACTCCCCACCGTCTGGAGATATCTCCCCCCGGCTTCTCTGATATCGACGGTACTCTCCCCGCGGGGTGATCGCTTCAGACTGCATGCGATGCTCTGTCTGCGCCGGCGCGATAAAAGTCATTAGCGCCTTCGGCGCGCTGTCATCTGAATAAAATAAGGCCCCGCCTGCGGCAAAACGCCGCAGGCGGGGCCTTTAAATTTGCATATAAATTTTTACGCTTTGATCATCTCACAAGAATTATCTTTCTCGGGCATTTTGAAACGCAGGTGAGGCAGCCCGTGCACTTTGAATAGTCGAATACGGGCAGATTGTCAACCATGGTTATCGCGCCGTGCGGGCAGCTCTTTGCGCAGATGCCGCAGCCTATGCAGCCGACTTTGCACTGTGCGCGCACCTCTTTGCCGGGGCAGTGGGAGGAGCAGGCAACATATACCGGCGCGCTCGCCGGAATGCGCTCTATTATGTGTTTGGGACAGGCATTTATGCACGCCCCGCACGATATGCACCTCTCGGGTATGACCTTTGCAAGCCTTCCTTCAACCTTTATCGCTTTTTCGGGGCAGACCGCCGCGCAGTCGCCGCAGCCCAGGCAGGCCGATTTGCAAAGTTTGTTGCCGCCGTAGAGCGTGCTGCACGCTTTGCAGGTGGGGTTTCCTTTATATTCGAATGCATCGGGCGCATTTTCCGCGCCGCCGTTGCAGTGCACGATCGCAACGGTGGGTTCTTCGTCTTTTATCTCAATGCCCAAAAGTTTTGCGATCTCTGCCTTTTTTTCGGGCGAGGTCACGTGGCAGTCGGCCAGGTCGCCCTTTCCGCAGGCCAGTTTCTGCGCAAATCCGCTGCAGCCCGAACAGCCGCAGCCGCCGCAGTTTGCGCCCGCCAGATTTTCAAGAATGGCCGTCACCTTTTCGTCTACGTTCACTTTAAATACTTTGCCGATTACCAGAATTGCTATAACGAGTACGAGCGCGATCCCCGCAAGTATTCCCGCCACAATGCCTACTGTTTTCCAGGTTTCGGCGTTTACTTCGCCTAAGCTCACAAGTAAATTCATATCGCCCTCCTTAAACCTGAATGTAACTGAATACGGTGAACGCCATGCAGATTATGCTGGCCGTTATCATGGCTATGGGGAAGCCCTTTAAAGCTTTGGGCATTTCGCCGTAGTTGCCTATCCTCTCGCGCAGGCCGCTCATAATTATCATTACGAGCGTAAAGCCAAGTCCGGCAAACACCGCATATAAAACCGCCCAGCCTGTGTTCATTGTCGCCGTGCCGATTATCGAACTCATGTCGCCTATGACCAGCTCGCACACGCCGAGAACGGCGCAGTTTGTGGTTATAAGCGGCAGGTATATGCCCATCGCGTTGTAGAGGGGAGGAGAGAGTTTCTGTATCACTTTTTCAATCATCTGCACGAGCGCGGCGATGATGAAGATAAAGAATATTATTTCCAGAAAGTCTATGCCTAGCGGCACCATAACATATTCATACAGAGGATATGTCACCGCCGTTGCAATCGCCATGACTATAGTCACGGCAATGCCCATGCCCACGGCCGAGTTTGTCTTTTTCGAAACGCCCAAAAAGGGGCAGATGCCGTATGTGCGCACGGTTATAAAGTTATTTGTGAGCACGGCGGCAAGAACTATCGCTATAAAGGTTCCCATTTATGCCACCTCCTGTACGAGCGATTCATGTGTAAGCGGTCTGTACTTTTTCTCTCTGCGGATGCGTTCCACCGTATCCATTATATAAACGAATATCGCGATGCAAGTGCCGTAAACAAGGAATGCGCCGGCAGGCGTGGAGAAAGCGCCTATCGAAAAATTCATTATCTGCAGGCCGAATACCGAACCGGCTCCCAGGAACTCGCATATTATGCCCATTATGGTGAGGGCCGCCGTAAAGCCGAGGCCCGTCGCCACGCCGTCGAGCGCCGATTCTATCACCGTGTGCTTGCTTGCAAACGCCTCCGCTCTGCCGAGGATTATGCAGTTAACTACTATAAGCGCGAGGAATCCACCCAGGCTGTCGTACAGGTCGGGTACGAATTTTTCAAGCACCATTCTCGCAAGCGTTACCAGCGTTGCGATTATAACGATGTATGCGGGGATCCTGACCTCGTTGGGTATGACCTTCCTCAGCGCCGAGATAAGCATGTTGCTCAGCGTTAGTATCACCACAACGGTGAGGCCCATGCCCGCCGCGCTGGAGGCGGATGAAATAAGTCCGAGAGTGGGGCAGGTGCCCAGCACCAGCATAAAGGTGGGGTTCTGGAAGATGAGTCCGTCTAAGCTTATCTTTGCATATTTGTTCATTGCGCACCTCCTGTGATATCAAGCACCGCGTCGTAGTTGGCGGCGGCAAACAGCGCCGCATAGGTGCATAGGAAGTTGGAGTTGGTGGCTCCGGTATGCAGCGCGCCGTCTGCACTTTCGTCAAACTCGCCGTCCGGCGAAAGACCGTTTTCAGAAAGTATTGAAAGTAATCCGTCGGCGTTTTTGCCTATGAACAGCGAGCCGTCAAGCACGTCTTGGTTCATCAAATCTCCGTAATTCTGGTCTGGCATGACGGATGATCCGTTCGCAACTATCACAAAGTCGGTAACAATGCCGCCCTCGCCTACGGTCACAGAAATTTCAAACTGTCCCCAGATGAGTCCGTTTGCATTGCTCGCAATGGTGTAAATAACATTGTTGCCTTCAACGGTTACAGAAGTGTTATCGATGTCAACGTATTGCGTGTACTGATATTCTGCCTGCTGTTCTTCGTCGGCAATCTCAAGCGCCAGCTCATAGTTTGCCGAGGCAAACAGCGCCGCATAGGTGCACAGGAAGTTAGAACGCGTGGCGCCCGTCGTCAGCTGGTCGTCCAATTCTCCGAACGAGCCGTCGTCGTTTATCGGAATGAGCGCCGAGATCTCGTCGGTGTTTTTGCCTATAAACAGGCTGCCATCCTTAATCTCGTCCGGCATCAGACCGATAAATCTGTCTGAGGTGGAACCGTTAGCGACTATCTCATAAGCAGAGATAATCCCGCCCGCGCCGACGGTGATATTGATCGTAAATGACTGTGCGGGGGAGTAAGAGGAGGTCACAACTGTATAGTTTACATTTTCTCCGCTTTTAGTTATTGCGGTGCCTTCCATATCTATATATTGCGTATACTGATATTCCTTTGCGGGCTCATCCGGCTCTTCAGGTTCTTCGGGAGTGCCGGGTTCGGCGTTTTCAAGCGCCAGCTCGTAATTGGCGGCGGCAAACAGCGCCGCATAGGTGCAGAGCGAGTTTGAGCGGGTCGCGCCTGTATGCAAATTGCCGTCAGCGCCGTCTTCAAATACGCCGTCCGGCGAAATCCCGTTATCTGAAAGTATAGATAATATGGCATCTGCATCCTTGCCTATATACAGCGAACCGTCCTTCACGTTTTCAGGCATTGCCTCAATATATCTGTCAGCAGTGGAGCCGTTTGTTATTATTTCATAATCGGAAATAACGCCGCCTGAGCCTACAGTAATGTCTATTGTGAACGCCTGCGCGGGAGCGTATGCCGTGGTAACTATTCTGTAGTTTACGTTGTTTCCGTCCGCAGTGAACGTTGTCAGGTAGCCGTTTATATAATCGGTATACTGATATCCCGCAAGCGGATCGGGGGTGCTGTCGGCCGAAAGTTCGTTTCTCACGAAAGTCAGCGCCGTATTTATTGCTCCTGCTATTGCCGTGAGCGACATCGTCGCACCCGTTCCCGTCCATGCCGAAACATCTTCGCCCTCGGCAAAGTCACCTTCAAACTGCGATAAAACGTCGTCGTTGTTCACTCGATTAATATATGACTGGCCGGAGTTGCTGTCTATCACCACTCTGTCTACGCCCTTTACCGAACCTTCGTCCATAACTACGACTACCCAGCAGGTGACCGTTCCGCCCGAAAAACCGCCCGTTCCCGTCGCGTTCACAAGGTAGTTTCCGTCATCCTCAATGTAGTAGGCACTGTTTATACTGCCGCCCGTATATTCTGTTTCAAAGCCGCCGCGCACGGTGATGTCTATCGTGAATGCGCCCGCCCTGCCGTAGCTCGTCGTCACTACGGTGTAGTCAATGGAATCTTCGTTGACTGTGGCCGTCGTCTGACCGAGGTCTATATACTGCGTATAGTCGAGTTCTGCACCTTCGGAAACGGCCGCGCCGCCTTTTATTTCGTCATAATTGGCAAGCGCGAACAGCGCGGCGTAAGCGCCGAGGAAGTTGGAATAGGTCGCGCCCGTCGCGAGCGAACTGTCTATTGTGTCGACGGTGAAGCCCTCTTCGGAGAATACTTCAAGTATTCCCTGCTCATCCTTGCCCTCAAAGAGTGAGCCGTTCAGCACCGAACTGTTCATAAGGTCGCCGTAGTCCTGTTCGGGCATCTGCGAAGAGCCGTTCTGCGTTATGGTATAATCGGTGATAACGCCGCCCTCGCCGACTGTCACGGAGATGATAAACTGTCCCCATATCAGCCCGTTTGCATTGCTTGCGATCGTGAATACGACGTTATTGCCGTCAACTTCATACGAGGTGTTCTCAAGGTCGATAAACTTGGTGCGCACAAAGTCTGTGTCTCCTGCAAGCGCCGTATCATAGTTTGCCGCTGCAAACAGCGCGGCGTAGGCGCACAAAAAGTTGGAGTTGGTCGCGCCCGTGTGCAATTCGTCGCCGAGGTTTCCTGTGGTAAATTCGCCGTCAAAGTTCAAAAGGGAGCGTATCTGGCTCTCGGTCTTGCGTACAAACAGCGACCCGTCTTTCACTTCTTCTGCCATAGAGTCGCCGAAGCCGGCGGTGGAGCCGTCAGTAATTATTTCATAACTGCCTATGTTGTGCTCGTCAACGCCGACTTCCGTCGCCGTAACTTCCCTGCCGTATATGCTGTTCAGCACCCGCTGCAGTCTCTCGGCGTCTGACACATAGAACAGGCTGTTGCATATAGTGAGCAGTATGCCCGATATGAGCACTATGGCAAGGAGCACGGCTATGCACTTAAAGGAGGTACTCTTAAAAAAGCCCTTAACGGTAAACGGCTTCTTTTCTGTTACTTTCTCTTCGCTCATTTGTCGCCGCCCTCCTTATTCTTTTTTTCCTTTACGTATCCGAACGGCCTGCGCCTTATAAAGTTGTCCAAAAGGGGCACTATAAGGTTCATTATTATTATCACGAATGACGTGACTTCAAGGTGCGTAAAGTGCCTTAAAACTGCGACAAGCAGGCCGCCGACAGCGTAATAAACTATCTGCGCATACAGCCCTTTGGGCGAAGTTACATAGTCGGTCATCATAAATATGCCGCCGAACATCACTCCGCCTGAGAGGATGGAGGGCAAAAAGTATGCAAAGTCGCCGTTTAAAGCTACCGTCATCAGCCCTGTGACTGCGAGGAACAGCAGCGGCTGCCACCATTTTATCACGCGCCTTATGACTAAGTACAGATATCCCACTATGAGCGCAAGTTTGCACGTCTCGCCTATGCAGCCCGAAAGTCCCGTTCCGAGGAAGAGATCCAGAAGCGACATTGCTCCGGGATTGCCGTTCATGAGTCCGCCCGTGAGGTAGGTAGAGCCCGAGGCAAGCGTGCCGCCGTCGATGGGTCCGAAGTGCGCGGCGGTGTAGGTGGTCACCGCGGTGAAGGATATCATCATGAACACCCTGCCCACCGCGGCGGGGTTTGCAATGTTCCTGCCCGTGCCGCCGAATACCATTTTAACTATGACTATGGCAAACACCGCTCCTATCGCCGCCTCGTACCAGTGCACGGAAGGGGGGAGTATGAGTGCGAGAATGAGTCCCGTAACAACCGATGTGAAGTCGAACTGTATAGCCCAGTTTTTGCACACCGCGCCCGATTTTGCAAACGCCGCTCTTCGCAGTTCGGCGCGCTTTGCCTTTAATTGTGCGGCCGCCCCGTCAAAGGCCTGTCCGCTCTTTTTAAGTTCTTTAACCTTTTTTACAAGCGCCTTCGTGTCCTTGTTTGCAAAGCGCACGTTGAGCCCGCCCTTTGCTATAAAGAAGTACACAAACTCCGCAAGCACGGCAAACGCCATGCACGTTATCTCAAGGATGAATGCGTCCAAAAGGAAGTACACTATGCCGCAGATCGCCGCGGGCAGCAATGCTATTATAACGTCAAGCATTATGCCCCTTGTAGTGCGCCTCGACTTAACGTGGGGAGATGTGGATATTACTATGCTGTTGTCCATCAGTTGCCTCCTTTTTCGCGAGCGCGCACGGCGGCCTTGGTGTTTCTTATGGCCTGGATGAGCGGCCTCTTCGCGGGGCACACATATTCGCACACTCCGCACTCTATGCAATACATCGCCCCGCCGAGTTTCACCGCGTTGTCGATGTCACCCGCGGAGGAGTAGAACGCCGTGTTCATCGGCATCAGGTGCATGGGGCAGTGGTCTGCGCACAGCCCGCAGTTTAAACAGGGAGTGGGCGCCTCTGCGGCGGCCTCCTTTTCGGTGAGCAGCAGTATTCCGCTCGTCGTCTTTTTAACATAGTTGTCGTAGCTCTTTATGGCAACGCCCGTCATCGGCCCGCCCAAAACTACTTTCTTGGGCGCTGAGGCTTCGCCGCCGCAACTATCTATTATATAGCTTATCGGCGTTCCTACGGGCACTTTCACGTTGAGCGGATTTTTGACCGCCCTGCCCGAAACGGTGAGTATGGCGTCTGTGTACGGTTTGCCCTGCTCTATTGCCTCGCATACGGCAAGACATGTGGCAACGTTGTTGACGATCACGCCTGCGTCTGCGGGGAGTTGTCCGAATTTCACCTTCCTGCCCGTCGCAACGTAAATAAGTTGCTTTTCGCCGCCCATCGGGTACTTTTTCTTAAGCGTAACCACCTGTATGTCGTCATATTTTTCAAATTCGGCAATGGCGTCGGGCTTGTTTACCTCTATGCCCATAAGTATTTTCGGGGCTCCCAGCGCCTTGGCGATATATCTTGCGCCGCGCACAATTTCGTCGGTGTTCTCTATCATTATGCGGTAGTCGCAGGTGAGGTAGGGCTCGCACTCCGCGCCGTTTATAATAAGCGTGTCCACGGGCGCCTTTGGTTGCAGTTTTACGGCGGTGGGAAAGCCCGCGCCGCCAAGGCCCACAATGCCGGCGTCGCGCACGCGCGCCACTATCTCTTCGGCCGTCGGATCGGTCAAAGGGGGAAGATGCTGCTCTCGGCCCTCTCCGTCGCCTTCAATTACAACATATGTGTCCCTGCAGCCGCATTCGTTTTCCAGTTCGGCTATTTTTGTGACTTTTCCGCTTATGCTTGCAAACACGTTCGAAGAAACTTCGCCGTCTGCCCGTCCAATCAGCTGGCCGCGCGCCACGTCGTCGCCGACTTCAACGCAGGGTATAGCGGGCCTTCCGACCGACTGTTTCATTGCAACGGCAACTTCGGTCGGGGCAGGCAGTTCTGCCACGCGCGCAGCCTTTGCAAGCGGCTTTTCGTCGGGTATATGCACTCCGCCGAAAAGCATTCTGCCTTTCACTGCTTTCAATTTCTACCTCCTTGGTTCTGCACGGTTTTATTATTTAAAACATGTGCATGATGCGTATTAAAACCTTACTTTTCTTAGTCTGAATTATTTGGATTATCTGTAATGTCGCGCCCCGCGCGGGCGCCGTCTTCCGCCTTTGGCAAATTGTATGCCGCGCGCACAAATACGCTCTCCGGCACTTTTTTGAATATTATAGTGACGACCGCCCCGACTATCGCGCCCGAAAGCACGCCGATCAGCGCAAGGTAGGGCATATACGAAAACATCAGCGACGTCCCTGTGACGAGCACGAACACCGCATTCTGCACGATGTTGTGCAACACCGCCGCGGCCACGCTCACAGCCAGAACGCTCACGCGCGGATAGGCGATATATATGAGTATTGCCGAAAGAGCAAGCGAAATTACGCCGCCCGTAAGGCTGTACAACAGCATTGATACATTGCCCGCAAACAGCGAACCGAGCACCGTGCGCACGGCCACCACAACGAGCGCCTCGATCGGCCCGTACAATATCAGCGCCGCCAGCGAAAATATGTTGGCGAGGCCCATCTTCGCCCCCGGCACAAACAGCGGGGGGAATTGATTTTCAATTATGAACACAATGAGCCCCAGCGCCGAAAACAGCGCAAGCATTGCTATCTTTTTTGCGGGGAAACGGCTTTTCATATGCAAACATTATAAAACATTTCGTCCGTTTAGTAAATTATTTCCAGCGCAGTTTTTTGCGGCCGACGGCTAATTTTTTTTAATGCCGCCGATAAATTTTTTTCCTGCGCACGTTTTAATGCAAAAATGCGGTCCGCAACAGGCATGCGGCCGCATTGTAAGCGTTCTTCAGATTTTAATCGGCGTTTCTCAGCCTGAACGAATAGATGTGTTCCAGCTTTTCGCGAACGAACGCGCCGTATTTTACGCTCGCCGATTCAAACAGTACGTATATCCTGTCCCCGTCCGAGCACATTCCCTCGCTCATGCTCGGTATTTCGTAGTCGGATAAAAGATTTGCGCTGTCGAGGAAGTATACGTCGTACTCTGTTCCGTTTATCGTTATGGCGTCGTCGCTGTGCGCGGTGGAGGATGTGCTGAAAGAATATGTGAGTATGTGCGAGTTGTGCAGGCCGTAGCTCTGCGAAAGAATTATCTTCGAGCCGTCCTCGCTCATCGCCATACCCTGAATTTTTCCGGTTATACTGAATATCCTGCTCGGGGCCGCAGGGGTGGAGGTGGTTGCCGAATAGCGCAGTATGATCGCAGTGTTTTCGTCGCCCGCGGGAGTGGTGAAGCGGTGACTCATATCCGTCTCGTAGTTGCCGGCGCGGTAAAATTCACCCACATACAGATAGCCGGAGCGGTAATAGCAGAACGAGGCGTTGCAGTTTGCGTTCCATGAGTTGGTAATCTCCACGGCGCCGTTATCTTCGGCCGCGCTCATCACCTCCGAATAGCTCAGAACATAAATCTTTCCGCCCGATGCTATCCACACCCTGCTCGTTCCGTTGCTCGCAACGCCGCCCGCATGTCCGGTGTATGCCGATCCGTCGTCAAGCGTAACGGTGACATAGCCGGTCACGGCTCCGTCTTCCAGAACGTATATGCGGGAGGGACTGCCGTCGTTCATGTATCCGCTTATAAACATCACGTCGCCGTCGGCGCTGTTGCCCAGGCCCTGCGGAATGAATCCCTCGTCCAGCGCAGGGATCTCGGTCTCCTGCCTGAACCTTCTTTCAAAGTCAGGGTATCTGTCGCCAAGATACCACACCATAAGGAATACGCCTAAAGCCGCAACAACGCTTGCGGCCACGGCAAAAACCGTTACTATCTTTCTTGTCTTTGCGGGCGCGCCGGCGCCTGCCGCCGCATCTCTTGCGGCATTTTTTTTCTGCTTATCCAATTTTAACTCCAAAAAATATCAGGTCCTGTTTAGTTTAGCAGATTTTGCGCGCAAAGGCAATACATTTTATAAAATTTGTAAAAAGTCGGACAGCGTGCCGCAAGAAAGGACGCGCCTGTCGCGCCTACTGCCCGAATATTCCCCGCAGAATGAGGCCGAAAACAAATGTCGCCACGGCGCCCAATAACGCCAGCCATATCTTGAACATTACGTCCCGCCGCCGCTGCGCCTTTGTCCGTCTGTATGCAAATCCGCTCTCTTTAAGCGTTATAACATACATTCTTTCGCCCTTCCGCTCGGAGGTGATGAGGTCGAAGTATCCGTCCACATGCAGCGCAAACAGCATATCGTCCAGCCCCTCGCCCGTAAAGCCCGCTTTTTTAGGCAACAGCGAAAGTATGTCGGCCCGAGATATAAGGCAGCAGTCGGTGCCGTCGCACAGCTCGTACACGGCCGACATGACCATATTTTCCCTGCGCGACAGCATCTCACACCGCCATAAATATCGCGCACGCAATGGCGCTTCCGGCCGCTCCGCCCAGAAGGGCGGCAAGCGCATACATGCCTACGGCAAACCTGTTCAGCTTTTCCTTGACCTCTATAACGGTGGGCGAAGTCTCTTTAAGTTCCTCCATGCGGCCCTGCTCCTCGTATATTCCGCTCCTGAGCGCCGCCACGCAGTAAGTTCCTCCGCGTGCGTATTTCATATCTATATAGCCGCCGCTTTGCAACTTTTTAAGGGCACCCTCGATCTCTCCGGCGGCGCGGCGCTCGCCGTCCGGCAGCGCGTCGGCAAATTCGTCGCCGTCAATAATGGCGTACCCGCCGTCCTTGCAGACTGCCGCTATTTTATCGAATACCGCTCTCTCAATCGTTCCCATTTATTATAAAATTTGTCCAAACCGGCCATTTTTATACAGCTCGGCAAAAAACGGGGCGGAGGATAGCGGGATACATAGAGGGGCGGCGCGGGGTATGCCTGCCCCGCGCCGCCCGCGCGTAAAATATAGTTAAATTCAACCATGTATCAATTTTATCGCAAAAAACAGGCGATAAGCGGGCGTCAACCCTCCTGCATGGATGCCCATATTATGCCGCCTATCATAAATAAAACGCCGAGCGCCAGCACAACGCAGCACATAATATACAAAACCTTCGCCCATGCAAGCGGTCTCCGCTTTTGCTGCGTTCGTATGAGTCCGCATGCCGCTATCCCGCACACAATGCCGCCTATTATTCCGTACACGCCGACGGGCGTGAAGGCAAGGCCGTATAAAACAACTTCCAGAATCCCTGCGGCTGCGCCCAAGATCGCATATATGCTGTCTTTGGCGGTGGCGGGCCCTTCGGGCGCCGCGGGCGCAGTTTGTTCTTCCGGTATTTGATTTCTGTTCTTCTTATTGCTCATCTTCGCACCTCAGTTCGGCGTGTCCGTCGGGTACGGCAAGCGCCGTCTTGTAGTCTGTATAGACCACAAACCCCGTCTTTCCGCCCGAAGGTTTTTTCACAAATTTTTTCAGCGTGTAGTCCACCGGCACCTTGCCGCCGTCCCGCGCCTGAGAATACCACGCGCATATCTCCGCCGCGACCTTTATCACGTCGTCGGGCACGTCGCGCCCTTCTGCCAGCACGCCCACATGGGAGGAGTGGTAGCGTTGCGCGTGCAGCCACAGATCTTTCTCCGCAAGACCTCTCGTCAGTCTCTCGTTCTGCATATTGTTCCGTCCCGCGATTATCACAAAGCCGTTGTATTCGTATCTTCTGAACGGCGCGCGCGGCGTCTCGCGTTTTTTGCCCCTGGGCGCATTCTCGGCCTTTAATATGCCTAGCGATATCAGCTCCGCTTCGGCTTCCTCAAAGTCTGAGATGTCGTCCGCTTTCTCCAGCGAAAAGCGTATGCTCTCAAGATAGGCCTTTTCCTCATCGGTCTCCTTTTTCTGTACTGAAAGCGCGTCCAGAGTGCGCTTCAGCTTTGCATACCTCTTGTAATATTTCTGAGCGTTTTGTGCGGGTGTAAGCTTAGGGTCGAGCGCGATTGTTATTTCCGGCATGTTCTCGTCGTAATAGTTCACCGCCTTCAGCCTGTCGGCGCCCCGCTCCACGGCATAGATGTTTGCCGTTATCAGCTCGCCCTTCAGCTTCACGTCCTCGATGTCGTTGCACTCGGAGAGCCTGTTCATTATTATCCCCAGCCTCTTTTCGAATTTCTTTTCGGATGAGCGAAGAGCGGAGTCGAGCTTTCTCTTCCTGTCGTCGAACGCCTTCTTTTTGCATACGTAGCCGTAGTAGACCGTCTGCGCTTCCAGAAGGGTGGGGTAATTTTTCTTCTCGCCATCAAAACAGCACACCTTGAAGTCGGCGGGCGCGCCCTTTTTATATGTCACGCAGGGGGAGTAGAATTTTCCGTTCACATAGTCATATACGTCCGCGGCGGCCGGCCTTCCCGCAAACGCCGCCTCAATGTCCAGCGCCGTGGCATAGCTTATGCCCGTTATCCTGTTTGCGATGAAGTCTGCGTCGCAAGCACCGCCCGACATGGCGGCCTCCAGTGCCGCAAGATCGGTGGGGTCGGCCTTGTCCTGCGGTTCGGGCAATTCATACTGCGCCCCCGTGAACAGTATGCGCTTTGCGCCGCTCTCCAAAGAGGTGGTCTTCATTGCGCCCAGTATCTTTCCGTTTTCAACAAGTATCACATTACTGTATTTGCCCATTATCTCGCAGTACAACACGCGCTCGGCGCGGTCGAAGTCCCCCGCGCAGTCGAGCGTTATGGCGGCTATCCTCTCAAACCCGGGCTGTGCGACCGATTTTACGACCGCCCCGGTGAGGTGTTTTCTCAGCAGCATGCAAAAGGATGGCGCCGCCGGCTGCCCGTGAGCTCCGCTTTCGGCAATGTTTATCCTGCAATTTTGCGCGTGCGCGCATATTTCAAGTTTAACCGTGCCCTTTTGTGTGTATATAAAAAGAGTAAGCTCATCCTTTGCGGGCTGGTTTATGCGTGAAACCTTGCCCCCGCGTAGTTTTTGGTCGAGCTCCCGTATAACATACTTAAGCGTAAATGCGTCCTGCGGCATAATTTTTACCTGCCAGATAAGTATTGCGGCGCAAAGAGAGCGCCTTCAAGTATCAAGTATACAGCAACCGCGCCAAAAAGTAAATTAATTATTTGCAGGCAATCTGTTTAAAACGCTTTTCAAAAACAAACTAATGTGCTAAAATTATTTCTATGCGGAAACGTTACCATTTATATAGTAGTGTAACGTCCCCGCGGCACGGCCTGCCGCCGTAAAGGCGCGCGGCTTGCAGGTATCGAAGAAAGAAAAATAAAATTTTACAATATATCATTTGGAGAGATTCATCATGGATTACAAAACAGCACCCGCAGAAAAAAGCACCGTAAAAGTTACCATTACCTATTCCAAAGATGAGTGGGACGAGGCTATAGGCAAGGCATATACCCGCACGAGGGGCAAATACAGCGTTCCCGGCTTCAGGAAGGGCAAGGCTCCCAGACCCGTACTCGAAAATTTCTACGGCAAGGGCGTGTTCTTCGACGAGGCTTTCAATATTCTCTTCTCGGCTACCTATCCCGACATCATCGCAAAGGAGAAGGATAATTTCACGGCTGTGGGCGACCCTTCGCTCTCCGTCGACGAGATATCCGACGAGAACGGCGTAACTCTCACCGCCACCGTTCCCGTAAAGCCCGACGTGGAGATAGGTTCTTACAAAGGTTTAAAAATCAGAAGTTATGAGTATAATGTTACGGACGAAGAAGTCGATAAAGAGGCCAACAGGATCCTTCTGAGCAAGGCCGAGGACGTAGCTGTTTCCGACCGTCCCTGCAAAAACGGCGATATCGTTAAAATCGATTTCTCGGGCAGCGTCGACGGCGTGAAGTTCCCCGGCGGCACTGCTGAAGACTATGACCTCGAACTCGGCAGCGGCGCCTTTATCCCCGGCTTTGAAGAGCAGGTGGAGGGCATGAGCGTCGGCGAGGAGAAGAACATAACCGTTAAATTCCCCGACGACTATCAGGCCGACGACCTTAAGGGCAAGGAGGCCGTGTTTGAAATAAAGCTCAAGGGCATAACCGAAAAGAAGTACCCCGAGCTCACCGACGAGTTTGTAAAGGCCAACGGCGGCTGCGAGACCGTTGAAGAGTACAAAAAGAAGTGCCGCGAAAGGCTTGAGAGCCGCGCCGCGACGCGAAGCGTGAACGAGACGGAGAACAGCATCTTGAAGGCCATCTGCGCCACCGCCAAGGCCGAGATCCCCGACGCAATGGTGGAGCAGGAGATCGACAAGATGGTTCAGGATTTCTCATACAGGCTCATGTACCAGGGCGTCAAGCTCGAGGACTACCTCAAATATATGGGCCTTACCATGGAGCAGTTCCGCTCGCAGTTTACGGGCAATGCCACAGAGCGCGTGATGTCCACCCTCGTTATCGACAAAATTGTCCGTACCGAGAACATCAAGGCCGAACCTGAAGAGGTTGAGGCGAAGATCGCCGAGCAGGCAGCCTCCGTCGGCAAGACCGCTGAAGAGTATAAAAAGAATCTCGATCCCCGTCAGAGGGAGTATATCGAGAGCGATATAGTAGTTTCCAAGTTGTTCGATTTCTTAAAGTCCAACAATGAAATGTATACCGAGTAATTTCGGCAGACAGCGGCGCATGAGCAGTGCGCACAGGCGGGTGCGGCGCAATTATTTATTCCGTCCGCCCAAAGGAGTATTGAAATGAAGATCAATGAAAGGGGCGCGCTTGTGCCCTATATAGTCGAGCAGACATCCCGCGGGGAACGCTCGTACGATATCTACAGCCGTCTTCTGGAGGACAGAATAGTGTTCTTAAGCGGCGAGATAGACGATGCAACGGCAAACACCGTAGTCGCCCAGCTCATCTACCTCGAGGCTAAGGATCCTTCAAAGGATATTTCGCTTTACATTAACAGCCCGGGCGGCAGCGTTTCGGCCGGTCTTGCCATATACGATACCATGAATTATGTGAAGTGCGACGTATCCACCATCTGTATAGGCATGGCGGCCTCGATGGGAGCCTTCCTGCTCTCGAGCGGCGCAAGGGGCAAGAGGTATGCCCTTCCCAACAGCGAAATAATGATCCACCAGCCTCTCGGCGGCGCGCAGGGCCAGGCGAGCGATATCAAGATCGCGGCCGAACATATCCTGCGCACCAAGCGCAAGCTCAACGAGATCCTCGCCGCCAACACGGGAAGGCCCGTCGAGCAGCTCGAGCGCGACACCGACAGGGATAACTATCTTTCGGCAAACGAAGCGCTTGCATACGGCCTTATAGATAAGGTATTTACAAAGAGGTGAGATTAGCGCTCGGCTACGACCTTTCAATTTGCGCGCGCCCGCCGCGCTGCGGGCGCGCGCAAATTTTAAACAGCGGCAAATTCTGTGTGCAGTCAATGCGGCAGATTTTGCATTTTAACAACTACACAACATCAGCCGTACATATCGCCCGCTCTATTGCGGGGCGAGGAGGTATTAATGAAAGAAAAAAGATATTGTTCCTTCTGCGGCAAGCCGGAAGACCTGGTGAGAAAGCTCATCACGGGGCAGAACGGCGCCTGCATATGCGACGAGTGTTTGGAGATAGGCCACGACATGATAAAGGAGGAGGGCGGAGATAAATTCACGCCCGTTCCCTTAAAGAAGCCCGCCGAGATCAAGGCCGAGCTCGATAAGTATATCGTCGGCCAGGACGAGGCGAAGAGGGTGCTCTCCGTCGCGGTATATAACCACTACAAGCGCATAAACAATGCCGCCGCACACAAGGACGACGACATAGAGATCGAAAAGAGCAACATTCTGCTTTTGGGCCCCACGGGCTGCGGCAAAACTCTGCTCGCCCGCACGCTCGCCAAAATACTCAACGTTCCATTCGCCACTACCGACGCCACGACCCTTACGGAGGCGGGTTACGTGGGTGAGGACGTCGAGAACATACTTTTAAAACTCATTCAGAATGCAGATTATAATATAGAGCGCGCCCAGCGCGGAATAATTTACATCGACGAGATAGACAAGATCGCTAGGAAGGGTGAAAATGTGTCAATCACCCGCGACGTCTCGGGCGAGGGCGTACAGCAGGCGCTCCTTAAAATAATCGAAAGCACCGTTGCAAACGTTCCCCCGCAGGGCGGCAGGAAGCACCCCCAGCAGGAGTGCCTGAGGATAGACACGACTGATATACTGTTCATCTGCGGCGGCGCGTTTGTCGGACTCGACAAGATAGTGCAAAAGCGCAAGGATACCACGTCTCTCGGCTTCGGCGGCGAGGTAAAGCTCTCCGACAATGAAGTTTCATACGAGATGCTCGCCGACGTTAAACCCCAGGATCTCACGAAATACGGGCTCATCCCCGAGTTTGTGGGCAGGGTGCCCATCGTGGTAAGCCTTCACCCGCTCGATGAAGAGGCGCTCGTAAGCATACTCACTCAGCCCAAGAACGCAATAATCAAGCAGTACCAGAAGCTCATCGCGCTCGACGGCGTAAAGCTTACGGTAGAGGACGCCGCCGTACGCGAGATAGCCAACACCGCCATCCGCTTAAAGACGGGCGCCCGCGGCCTGCGCACGATAATAGAAAGTTTCATGACCCCCGTCATGTATAAGCTTCCCTCCGAACCCGACGTGGAGGAGGTAATCGTCACCAAAGACTGCGTTACGAGGGACGCGGAGCCTAAGCTGGTCTACAAAAAATCCGCATAAAAAACTTGCATATGCTTCGTGATACGGTGTTGCGCTGCGGCAACCTTCGGTCACTTACGTCAAAGTAAGCTCCCTCAGGTTTTCCTCGCGCGCCTTGTCTCACTCGCATCTTCAAGTTTTTTGCACCGCGTTTTGTCCCCCTTGCTCGCGAGCGAAGCGACACTTTGCGGAGGCTCCCGAAGGGAAACCGCAATTTTGGGGGAAAGCAACCATACACCTCGCCCCCCTTGTGTAAAGGGGGGAATTAGAGGGGGGGATTGTTACTCTTCGGGCAACGCGAATAAAATTGCCCGAACTGTATTTGTCACCAAAGATTCAAGCGGCAATGCCGCCTTTTAAAGGGGGAGCGTCGCTCCCCCTGTTTTTATCAAAGAGAACTTTTATTATGTCCATCAAATATTTTGACGAAATACCGGTAATTCCCATGCGCGGCAGGGTAATATTTCCCGATACGGTCGTATCCTTCGATGCGGGCAGGCTGATATCGCTCACCGCTATAAAGCGCGCCGCCGACGGCGACATGCGCCTTCTCGTGTGCGCCCAGCCAGACCCCGAGAAGGAGGAAATAACGGCTGACGACATCTGCCGCGTGGGCACCGTGGTAAAGATAAAGCAGATAACCCGCCTTCCGTCGGACAGCATACGCATCCTCGCCGAGGGGCTGTGCCGCGTGCGCGTGCGCTCCTTTTCGTATGACGAGTGTTTTCTTGCGGAGGCGGACGAAATAAAGCCCGTCCACGGCGACCTCACGCTGGAGGAGGCTTATTTCCGTACGGCCCGGGATATAATGCGCGACATCACATCTACCGAGAGCAGGATATCCAAAGATAATATCGCCCGCATGGACAGGTGCGGCGATCCCGACGAATATGTGAATATTGCGGCAAGCAGCCTGCCCATCCGCGACGACATAAAGCAGAAAATTCTGGAGTGCGAAAACGTCACCGAGCGGCTGCGCATGCTCGAAAAGTGTCTCAACGACGAGCTCGAGATAATGCGCCTTTCGCGCAAGATAAGCGCCGCCGTCCGCCAGAATATCGATAAAAACCAGCGCGAATATTACCTCCGCGAACAGCTCAAGGCCATACATGCCGAGCTCGGCGACGACGAGGACGAGCGCGAGGCCCTCGCCCAGAAGATAAAAAATAAGGGCATGCCCGAGGAGATAGAGGAGAAGGCTTTAAAAGAGATCGCCCGCATGGACAAGATGTCGTCCTCATCTCCCGAATACACGGTGATACGCAACTATCTCGACTGGCTCATCGACCTTCCCTGGAAGGAGGAGACCAAGGACACCGAGGACCTGAAGGACGCCGTAAAGATTTTAAACGACGACCACTACGGGCTGGAAAAGATAAAGGAGCGCATAACCGAATACCTCGCGGTGTTAAAGCTCACGGGCAGTTTAAAGGCGCCCATTCTGTGCTTCGTCGGCCCTCCCGGCGTGGGCAAAACATCTATAGCCACCTCCGTGGCGCGCGCCCTCGGGCGCAAGTTCGTGCGCATGAGCCTGGGCGGCGTCAAGGATGAGGCCGAAATAAGGGGGCACCGCCGCACCTATGTGGGCGCAATGCCGGGGCGCATAATATACGGCATAAAGAACGCCGGTTCGATAAACCCCGTGTTCCTTCTGGACGAGATAGACAAACTTTCCTCCGACATGCGCGGCGACCCCGCCAGCGCACTTCTGGAGGTCTTGGATCCCGCCCAGAACAGCACCTTCCGCGACAGGTATCTCGAAGTGCCTTACGACCTTTCAAAGGTATTGTTTATCACCACCGCCAACAGCGTCGAAACGATACCTTCGCCCCTTCTGGACAGAATGGAGCTCATCGAAATAAGCGGCTATACCGAGGAGGAGAAGCTGCAGATCGCCCGCCGCTATCTCATTCCCAAGCGCACCGAGGCCAACGGCCTTAAAGAGGGCGACGTCACCTTTACCGACGGCGCGCTGCGCGCCGTAATAGAGGGGTATACCCGCGAGGCGGGCGTGCGCACTTTAGAGCGCAGGATAGACGCAGTCTGCCGCAAAATTGCAGTAAAGGTGGCGGAGGGGGGTAAAGCGAGACGCAAGGTCACGGCCGAAAGCCTTCATTCGTTATTGGGCCCCGCGAGGTTCAGGCAGGATAAGGATGCGCCCCGCCGCGACGAGGTGGGAGCCGCCACAGGGCTCGCCTGGACGGCGGTCGGCGGCACAACGCTGACCATAGAGGTCTCGGCAATGCACGGCAAGGGCGAAATTCAGCTCACGGGCAAGCTGGGCGACGTCATGAAGGAGAGCGCCCGCGCCGCGATAAGCTATATCCGTTCCAACAGTACGCAGTACGGCATAGCAGATTCTGCGTTCGATTCCACCGATATACACATTCATGTGCCCGAAGGAGCCACTCCCAAAGACGGCCCCAGCGCGGGCATAACCATGGCCACGGCCATTCTTTCGGCGTTCACGGGCAAACCCGTGCGCGGCGACATCGCCATGACGGGCGAGATAACTCTCCTCGGTAACGTGCTGCCCATAGGCGGGCTCAAGGAAAAGGCGCTTGCCGCCTACCGCACCGGGGTAAAGAACGTGATAATTCCCGAGGACAACCAAAAGGACCTCGAAGAGATCCCCAAAGACGTCCGCGAAAAAATTAATTTTATCCCCGTAAACAATGTGGGCGCTGTGTTCCACAATGCCATAGTGGGGCTGTAATGGTTTCTGATGCTTAAGATAACAGATGTTGCTTTTGTGACCAGCGCGGCTTCAAAGTCGCAGTTCATTCGGTCGGAAAAGCCGATAATCGCCGTGTGCGGCAAGTCAAACGTCGGCAAATCAAGCTTTATAAACATGCTCGCAAACCGCAAAAAACTGGCAAGGGTGTCAAAGGACCCGGGCAGGACGCGGCTTGTGAATTATTTCGACTTCGGCGCGTTCATTCTCGCCGACCTTCCCGGCTACGGCTTTGCCAAGGTATCTAAGGCGGAAAAGGCGCGCTGGGCGCGGCTCATGGAGGACTTTTTCTCGGATAAGTCCAACTGCGCCCATGCCTTCTCGTTGGTCGATATCCGCCACGATCCCACGGCTGACGATGTGAATATGGTAAATTACTTGTATTCTTCGCTCATACCGTTCACTGTCGTTGCCACCAAGGCCGATAAAATCTCGCGCATGGCCGGGATGAACAATCTAAAAAAAATAGCCGCGGCGTTGAAGTGCGGTATGGCGGACGTGATACTCACTTCTTCCGAAACGCGGCAGGGCCTTGCCGAGGTACTCGCAAAAATAGAACGCGTGACGGAGCTGTATGCTCAGTCAGATTGTGCGGAAGGAAATACGCAAGAAGAATAAATGTTTACAGAGGGAGAGTAATGGGAGAGTTTATGCAGTTTATGGCGTCGCCTGCGGGCATAGCCATATTCGTTGTGGTAGCATTGGCTCTGGTAATTTTGATCCTTGGACTCAATTACCGCTTTTTTGCCAAAGCGTTATTGGATTTTTTGTTCGGACTTATATTTCTTATAGTGCTCTCGCCGCTCTATGCGGCATGTGCCGCGATAACCAAGAGAAAAGCGGGCACGGTTTTGCAGAGCCGATGGATAGTGGGCAAGGGCGGCAAGCCCGTCAGCGTACGTGTGTTCTCCGACTTTGAGCGCGGCGGCAGGCTGGGCTACATATGCCGCAGCGCTCTTAAATTTTTGCCGTTGCTCCTTTCCGTGGTCTCGGGAAAGCTGTCGCTTGTCGGGCCGGTGCCGCTCTCTCCCCAAGACGGAGCGCTCATTCCCGACGAATATGAGGGTCGTTTTTCCGTTCGCCCCGGACTGATTTCGCCTGCGGTATGTTTCTATGCCGCATTTCCCGAATATGAAGAGATGTTTGCCGCGGATTGCGACTACGCAAAACGGCGCTCGCTGTTCTTTGACGTAAGGGCGTTTTTTACAGCGGCGCTCCGCATTGTGCGCGGCGAGGGGGGCAGGTACATGAAGGTTGGGCGCGCAGGTTATGCCGCGTCTCTGCTTGAACGCGGGGAAATAACTTTCGAACAGTTTGAAAAGGCAGAGCGTCTTGCCGATGAATCTGTGAGCGACTTTTTAAGATTGTCCTCCAGGGTAGGGTGATATCTGCTGTTTCAGCGGTTCTGCACGGAGGTCTTCACGCATGCGGGCATGGCGCTTCATCGTTTGCAATAAGGAAGTGAAGGAGCGGCTTTCAGCCGCATATGAATAAAATATGATATTGTAATGATAAGCGGCGCGGCGGAAATTATTTCCGCCGCGCCGCTTGTGTCTGTTTATACCAGCCCAAATAATCGGGGAGCCGCCGTCAGATGCCGCATGAGGAAGCGGTGATATTTTCCGCTGTGCGGAGAATATCATGTGTCTCACGGATCTTTTCCGTAAAAAATTTCATGAACAGTTTCAGCTCTCGATAAACGGGTGCTCGATGTGTACTACGGCTGTAAGCCCGCTCTTTTCAGAGATGGCTGCCTTTATCTTTTTAGATATTTCGTCGTCGGTCATAGCCATGCCGTACGGGAATATTGCGTCGAAGTACACGTTGCGTATCTTATCCCAGTTTGCAATGCGCAAGTCGTGCACGGTGGCGTCGGGGTGGATGGCCTTCACCACGCCTTCAACAAGCTCGCGCACCTCCTCGGTGTCGCCGTCTACAACTATCGGGTCCATGTGAATGACGGCTTCAATGCCGAATTTGTCGCGTATCTCGCGCTCCACGTGGTCGATCAGTTCGTGCGTCTCCATGAGGTTGCCGTCGGCGGGTACCTCGGCGTGGAAACTTACTATCGCGCGCCCCGGACCGTAGTCGTGGTAAATAAGGTCGTGTATGCCGAGTATATTTTCATGCTCCAGCGCAAGCTTATCTATCGCGTCGGCCAGCTCCTTGCTCATGGGCCTGCCAAGTAGCGGCGCCTGAGTGGCTTTAACCGCGCCCCAGCCCGACTTGAAAATGAATATCGCAACTATAATGCCGGCAATGCCGTCTATCGGCCAGTCGGTGTACTGCCCCGCGATCAGCGCAACGAGCACCACGGCGGTAGCAATAACATCGGAGAGCGAGTCTGTCGCCGTCGCCGCAATGGAGGCGGAGTTTATTCGCTTTGCGATCTTTCTGTTGAAATAGAACATCCAGAACTTTACGAGTATGGCGGCAATCAGCACGCCCATTGCCGCATACGAAAAGGCAGCGGGCTCCGGCGTTATTATCTTTTCTATCGACGACCACGCAAGCTCAAAGCCCATGAATATTATCAGCACCGAAACTATCAGCCCCGCCACATACTCTATCCTGCCGTGGCCGAACGGATGTTCCTTGTCGGGCTTCTGCCCCGCAAGTTTAAAGCCTGCAAGCGTTATAACGGAGGAGGCGGCGTCTGAAAAGTTGTTTATCGCGTCGGCGATTATCGCCACCGAGCCTGCGATTATTCCCACCGTAAGTTTGCCCGCAACCAGCAGTATGTTCAGCACTATTCCCGTTATTCCTGAAAGCAGCCCGCATCGCGTGCGTACTTTAGGGTCGTCTGCGCTGCCTTTAGGTACGAACAGCCTCAATAAAAGTTCGCTCATATCATGTATACCATAATTTCTATTTTCAGTATATTATATCACCGCAGTAAAAATATGTAAAGCGCGGTCGCGCCGTTTTAAGCGCGGCCACGCCTTTAATTTTTCCAATCGGATAATTTTCACTTTAAAACAGTTAAGTTTTTCAATAGTCTGTGATATAATTGTATGTAGTTATGAGTGTAAAAGATTTTTTTGTAAAAACAGGCAGGCGCATAAAGTCCAACTTTGGTTGGAAGAGCGCCCTATTTCTCGTCATATGTGTCGGCATGCTAGCCGCCGACCTTCTCACCAAGCACTTTGCCGAATCTGACGGCTGGCGCTTTACGGTGATACCCGGCTTTATCGAGGTGGTAGAAGTCAAATACAACGACGGCGCAAGTCTCGGCATGGGCAGCGGACTCGTCCCGCTGTTTATCGCGCTCACCTTTATTGCCATTCCGATATTTATTGCCGCCATTCTGCTGCTGCCCGAGCGCGCCGCGCTCTTAAAGTTCTGCATCTACATGGCTCTCGCGGGCGCCATAGGCAACCTTGTCGACAGGATAGCCTTCGGCGAAGTCCGCGATTTCATATATATGAATTTCGGCTTTATCGACTTTATATGCAATTTGGCCGACGTCTGGCTGATGGTGGGCCTGGTGCTTGTCATAATCGACCTGCTGTTCTTAAGCGAATGGGCGGCTTTTCCGCTCACCAAAAAAGCGCGTGCGGCGCAGGCCGAGCGCAGAAGGCAGGAGGAACGGGATAAGCTCGGCGCAGATCCCGACGGCTATGACCTCCCTGCCGACCCCTCCGATCTTGCAGGTTATCATGTCGGACCGCATTGCGGCGAAGAGGATGTGAATGACGGGGAACCGGGCAAGCATGACGAAGATTCCGTCTCTGAATCTGAAGACGGAACTGCTGAGGACAAAAATGAGTGAGGGGGTGTTTTCATTCACGGCAGAGTCCCCCTGCCCGCGCGCGGATGTGTTTTTGAATAGTACTATGCCAAACATAACGCGCTCCGCTCTCAAAAAAATATTTGAAGGCGGCGGAGTTACGGTAAACGGCAGAACGGCAAAGGCTTCACAGGGGATTAAGGCGGGCGACGAGGTAAAGATAGTCGTTCCCCCCGCAGAGGAGTGCTCCGTAAAGCCCGAGGCAATTCCGCTCGACATCGTCTATCAGGACAGCGACATTGCCGTGATAAATAAGCCGCAGGGTATGACGGTGCATATGGGCAACGGTAATAAGGAAGGTACGCTGGTAAATGCCCTTCTGTATAATCTGGATAACTTAAGCGGCATAAACGGCGTCATTCGGCCAGGCATAGTACATCGCATAGATAAGGATACTTCCGGCCTTCTTGTCGTCGCCAAGAACGACGCGGCCCATCTCTGCCTCTCGCAGCAGATAGCCGATAAAACGTGCTGCAGGCAGTACGTCGCGCTTTTAGAGGGCAACCTTAAAGAGGACAGCGGCACAGTAACGACTTATATCGGCCGCGATCCCAAAGACAGGCTCAGGATGGCGGTCGTGCCCGAGGATAAAGGCAAGCTTGCCGTAACCGAATTCCGCGTTTCGCAACGCTTTGAGGGATACACGCTCTGCCGCTTCAACTTAAAGACGGGCCGCACGCACCAGATAAGGGTGCATGCAAAATATCTGGGCCATCCCATAGTTGGGGACCCCGTCTACGGCATAAAAAAACAGAAATTTGCACTCAAAGGCCAGCTCCTGCACGCCGGGCGGCTGGAACTTGATCATCCTTCCACGGGCGAGCGCATGGCGTTCACCGCGCCTCTTCCCGACTATTTTGAGGATATCTTAAAAAAGCTTAAACCGGTATAAAAGCGGCCGTACCTGCGCAAAAGCGTATCGTCGGCCGTTTTTTCATATCTTCAAATGCGTTCAAACTGTTGAAATTGCCGCCTTTCGGTGATATAATACAAGTATAAAAAAATATAAAGGAGATTTTTTTATGGCCGAAAACAAAAAGACTACCAAAAAGACTGTAAAGCGCACCACAAACAGGGTAGACATAGTAAAGGTATGCGCCTTCTGGGGCATACTCGTAGCCGCTCTGCTCTTTATTGCGAGGGGCATATTGGGTCTGTTCGATCTCTCCATAGGCGGCACCATAATGAGCATATTCGATATCCTCGGCAAGCTCGCACTGCTCGTCGCCGTAGCCTTCCCTGCATACAGCTATGTCCGCGGCAAGGCCAGGGTATGGCAGATAATTTACTGGGCGGCGCTCGTAGTCTATATTGCGGGTTGCGTACTCGGGCTCATAAGTTTTTGATCTGCCGCGAAATAATACATACCGCAAAATTTTATATCAACGCAAAAACGGCTTGTTTAAAAGGCAAGCCGTTTTTTCTTTACAAAACCTCGGGTTTTATTTATAATAATGGAGAATAAAAAATTTTTTTCGGCAGGTAAAAGATGGCTAAACCACTCGTCGCCATAGTCGGCAGACCCAACGTCGGCAAGAGCACCTTCTTCAATAAGGTCGCCGGCAGAAAAATTTCAATAACCGAGGACAGGCCGGGCGTCACGCGCGACAGACTTTATGCCGACGCCGAATGGCGCGGGCGCGCGTTCTCCATGGTCGATACAGGCGGTATCGAACTAAAGTCTCAGGATACAATGTGGCGCGAGATAAAAAAGCAGGCCGAAGTCGCCATAGATACGGCACAGGTCATTCTGTTCTTCGTCGACGGAAGGGAGGGGCTTACATCCTCCGACTACGACGTCGCCGACATGCTCCGCCGCAGCAAAAAGCCCGTCATACTGGTTGTGAATAAGATTGACGAATACTCTGAGGAGAAGATCTTTGAGTTCTATTCCCTCGGCCTGGGCGAGCCCTACCCCATCTCCTCCGAACACGGCACGGGTATAGGCGACCTTCTGGATGAAGTTGTCAGCTACTTTGAAAAGATTCCCGCGGAAGATGACAACAGCATAAAGATAGCCGTGGTCGGTAAGCCAAACGCGGGCAAGTCGAGCCTTGTAAACAAGCTCCTCGGCTTCGACCGCTCTATAGTCACCGACATTGCGGGCACCACGCGCGACGCGATAGACACGCGCTTTGCCGCTCCCGATGGTACGGAATATACCATAATCGACACGGCAGGCATAAGGAAGAAGAGCAGGGTAGAGGACGACGTCGAATACTATTCGGTGATGCGCGCCTTCGACGCCGTGCGCCGCGCCGACGTCTGCCTTTTGGTCGTAGACAGTACCGAGGGCCTCACCGAGCAGGACACAAAGATAATCGGCTACGTCCACGAGCAGGGCAAGCCTTCGCTCATCATCATGAACAAGTGGGACCTCGTCGAAAAGGACACCAACACCATAAACACCTTCCAGAATAAACTCAAAGAAGATTTAAAGTTTATGGACTATTTCCGCTCGATATACATCTCCGCAAAGACGGGTCAGAGGGTAGATAAGATCCTCGCCGCCGTAAAGGAGGTCTACGAAAATTCGCACAGGCGCGTGCAGACGGGCGTTTTGAACGACGTAATAAGCTCGGCCGTGCGCGCAAACGAGCCGCCCTCATATAACGGCCGCAGGCTCAAGATCTATTATTCCACGCAGGTAGCCGAGGCCCCGCCCGCGTTTGCGCTCTTTGTTAACGACGGAAGGCTTCTGCACTTTTCCTACGAAAGGTTTTTAGAGAATACTCTGCGCGCGGCCTTCGATTTTTCGGGCACGCCCATAAAGATCCTCACGCGCGACAAAAAGGAAGATAATTAAATGGGTCAGGCAGGCTAAAAATGACGCAATTCTATATATCTGAAAAGTGGTACTATCTTCTGATCGCCGCGGCGGTGTGCTACCTTGTGGGCTGTTTCAACTTTGCGGTGATAATCTCGCAGTTCAAAAACCGCGATATCCGCGACCAGGGCAGCGGCAACCCCGGCACCATGAATATGATGCGCACCTTCGGCTTAAAGATAGGCATCATAAACTTCTTCTGCGACGCCTTAAAGGGCGGCCTGCCCGTGCTGTGCGCCTACTTCATATTCCGTAACAGCGTGTTTGCCGGCACCGACGTGATCGTTGCCGACTTCATGCGCTACTTCTGCGGCCTGTTCGTAGTGATCGGCCATATCTTCCCCGTCACCATGAAGTTCAAGGGCGGCAAGGGTATAGCCTCCACGCTCGGCCTCTTCTGGGTGGCGCTCTCCTGCGAGTGTTGGTGGTATGTGTTCGTCGGCCTCGGCGTGTGCCTTCTGGTATTTCTGTATATCGCCGTGTCGGAGTGGGGCTCGATGGGCTCGCTCCTCGGCGTTTCTGCATTTTCAATCTGGCAGGCGGTGGAGTTCTTCGTGCGCTACGGCGCAGAGCTTTCAAACGGCTGGGTGATAGGTTGCTTCATGCTGCTGCTTGCAATTAACCTCTTTACCTGGATAGCCCATCACAAGAATTTATACAAGCTCCTGGGAGGGGAGGAGCACCGCACCTCGATAAAGCGCATGATAAGCAAAAAACTTAAAAAATCGCAATAAAAATTAACAGGCGCCGCGGCAAAAATTGCCGCGGCGCCCGCTTTAAAAAGTATGGCTGATTTCTTACGATTTTTTTTCGTTATCTTCACTGGTGCTCGTCTTTGAGTTTATGCTGTATTCTATCCTCGGGTTTATGTCGAGTATGGCCTGCACGAACTCTTCATACCATTCCTCTTTTACCACGATGACGATAAATTTCTCGTCTTTGAACACTACGGTGAGCTTGTTTGTCTTTCTGTCGAGCGTCACGGCGTCGATATTTTCGATATCGTACCTGCTCTTAATAAAACCGAAGCTTGTGATTATCGACTTCGATTTTTCGTCTATTGCGTAGTAAGAGGATATCAGCAGCGATATAAGTATGACGAACAGCGCCACCGTAACAATGAACATGAGTATATATCTTATAACGGTAAAAGTGGGGTTGGCGGTGTCCAGCCCGAAGTCTATCACCTGCCACAGCGTGATTGCAAAGCCCGCAACGCTCAGCGCGAGTATTACCGCGATGAGTATGTAGATGAGTCTTGTAAACTTGTACTTAAAAATTTTCATGGCAGAATTATACACCAAAGAGGGCGCAAAAGGCAAGGCTATTTGCGGCATTAAAATACTTTGTCACACAATTTTTCAAAAGCTCTGCGCGGCGCGGCATTCCGCCGCATAAATTTTTTTGCCCGCGCGGCAATTTGTTTGCGGCAAAGCCTTGTGCACGGCGCGATTTTTTGGTATAATAAACAGAAAAGTAAAACCAGTAAAATTCATAAAGGGAGAGATCAGAATGATAAAGCTCATAAAAGGCGGCGTATACTATATGGAGGGCAAGCTCTTCAAAGAGAATGCCGCTTTCATGGTCGAAGAGAAGAAGCGCAGGGCCATAAAGAGTACCATGGCCTATAAAATACTTTCCGCGCACAACAAGGGCGACGAGAACAATCTGAAGATAAAGTTCGATGCCCTTGCCTCGCACGATATAACGTACGTCGGCATAATTCAGACGGCCAAGGCCTCGGGCTTAAAAGAGTTTCCCCTTTCATATACGCTCACAAACTGCCACAATTCGCTGTGCGCAGTCGGCGGCACCATAAACGAGGACGACCATGTGTTCGGCCTCTCCGCTGCAAAAAAATACGGCGGCAACTACGTTCCTCCGCACCTTGCGGTAATTCACCAGTACATGAGGGAGATGGAGGCAAAGTGCGGCGCCATGATTTTAGGCTCCGATTCTCACACGCGCTACGGCGCTCTCGGCACCATGGCGGTGGGCGAGGGCGGGCCCGAGCTTGTAAAACAGCTCCTCGGCCAGACTTACGACATAAAGCGCCCCGAGGTCATCGCCGTGTACCTCCGCGGCAAGCTCAAAAAGGGAGTGGGTCCGCAGGATGTGGCCATAGCGCTCGTCGGAGCCACCTTCAAAAAGGGCTTCGTCAAGAACAAGGTGCTCGAATTTATCGGTCCCGGAATTGCCAATCTCTCCATGGACTTCCGCCTCGGCATCGACGTTATGACCACAGAGACGACCTGCCTTTCCAGCATTTGGGAGACAGACGAAACCACGCGCGAATTTTTCAAAGTTCACGGCAGGGAAGGCGACTTTAAAGAGCTCCGCCCCGAACAGCCCGCCTATTACGACGGCGCCGTCGTCATTGACCTCTCGCGCATCGAGCCGATGATAGCCCTTCCGTTCCATCCCTCGAACGCTTATACAATAAGGGAAGTCATCGAAAACGCCAACGACATTCTGGGCGAAGTGCAGGCGCAGGGCAACAAATTGAAGGGCGCCGAAACTTTCCGTCTCACCGATAAAATAAAGGACGGCAAGATCTATGTCGACCAGGGCATAATAGCAGGTTGCGCGGGCGGCATGTACGAAAACGTCGCCGAAGCGGCCGAAATTTTAAAGGGCAAGAGCTGCGGCAACGGCGAATTTTCCTTGAGCGTCTATCCCCAGAGCCAGCCGGTGTTCAAGTGCCTTGTCGATAACGGCTATATCTCCTCTCTCATGGGCGCGGGCGCGATAGTTAAAACGGCGTTCTGCGGCCCCTGCTTCGGAGCGGGCGACACTCCCGCCGATAACGCCCTTTCAGTCCGCCACACTACGCGCAACTTCGAAAACAGAGAGGGCTCCAAGCTCGGCGAGGGCCAGCTTTCGGCAGTCGCCTTAATGGACGCCCGCTCTATCGCGGCAACCGCGGCAAACGGCGGCGTGCTCACCCCGGGTACAGAGGCGGAGTACACCAAAAAAATCAAAAAATATTACTTCGACGGTTCTATATACGAAAAGCGCGTGTACCGCGGCTGGGGTAACCCGCAGCCGGAGACCGAACTCGTGTACGGCAACAATATTGCCGACTGGCCCGAGCAGATACCCCTTGCAAACAGCGTCTTGATGAAAGCGGTATCCGTGCTCACAGATCCCGTCACCACCACTGACGAGCTCATCCCTTCGGGCGAGACTTCCTCATACCGCTCCAATCCCATGCGTCTCGCGCAGTTCGCGCTCTCAAGAAAGGATCCCGGCTATGTCGGCAGGGCAAAGGCCGTAATGGCGGACGAGGCGGTAAGGCGCGAGAGCGGCTCCCTCCCCGAAGAGGTGTTAAAGGAGGCGGGCATTGCGCTCGATAAAGATACTATGTACGGCAGCTGCGTGGTCGCAAGAAAGCCGGGCGACGGCTCCGCGCGTGAGCAGGCGGCCTCCTGCCAGCGCGTTCTTGGCGGAGTTGCAAACATAGCTACTGAATACGCCACCAAGCGCTACCGCTCCAACCTCATAAACTGGGGTATGCTTCCGCTTGTATGCAGGAATTTTGACTACAAGCTGGGCGATTATATCTACATTCAAGACATAGTAGGACTTTTGAAGGAGGGGGCGGAGGTCGTGCCCGCGAAGCACATTTCGGGCGGCAAAGTTAAAAATATCCAGCTCGAGCTCGGCTTCCTCACGCCTGAAGAAAAACAGATAATTCTCTCGGGATGCCTCATAAATTATAACAGGCAGAAGGCAGGGCTCTGACGGGTCATTATTTTCCGTACATAAAAAAGCCGACGGCGCGCGGAATAATTTCCGCGCGCCGTCGGCGCTTAAAAAATTGAAAGGCGGCCGCAGCCGCCTTTCAATTTTTGCTGTAACGCCGTATTTTATCGGCTAAGCGATACGTTTTGCGCAGGGCGTCTGTTTTGTTTGCCGCCAAAAAATTTGCGTCTTTTTTCGCCCTTTTTGTTCTTTTCGTCCTTGTTGTTCTGTTGCTTTCCGTCTTTGTCGCCCGCTTTGTCGCCGCTCTGCTCGCTTTCTGCGTTCCTCTGCCCGGCATCGGGAGCCGGCATGTTATCCTCGCCTTCGGGGGGAGGGGGCACGGGCATAGGTCTGCGGCCGTTTAACCGTCCGTCCGGCGCAAAAATGCCGAATTTTGCGCGATCATCGCCCGGCCTTTTGCCTGTAGTGTCCCTGTCAAATTCAAAACCGTCTATGTTTCCCGTTCGTTCGTCGTTAGGTATCGGCCTTTTGCCGTGCCCGTGGCGCATGTCTTTCCTGTTGTCTTTGGTGCCGCCGTCTTTTTCACAGTCGCAGTTATCCCCGCAGTTGCAGTTATCCCTGCAGTTTCCCTCGCATTCGCAGCCTTTGCCGCAGCCGCAGTCATAGCCGCCTTCGCCTTCAGTTTCCCGGGTATACCCGCTCAATGTGTTGTTGCCGCCGCCTGTCTGCCCCTTGGAGCACGCCGCTGCGCCGCATGCCGAAGCTGCAATGGCGGCAGTAAGTAAAATCATAATCAACTTTTTCATGTCAGCAGTATGTGAATATCGGCAAAGGTTATGCAACCGCTTGCCTTTTTTTGTGCCGTATGCTAAAATAATTATTGCCTGAGCGGGAAGACTATTCTGACTGTAAAGGGGTGAATATTGCTTTTGCTTGCGGAGCTTAAAACAGCCCGCAATGTTTTTGTGCATGTCTCCCTGTCCGCTTCGGCAGGGAGTTTTTTCATGAGTGAAAACAGAGTTGCGATAATCAGCGTGATAGTGGAAGACAGGGCTTCGGCCTCGGCGATAAACGCCCTGCTGTCGGAGTACGGCGAATATGTGCTTGGCAGAATGGGAGTGCCGTACAAGGCAAAGAATATCAATGTGATATGCGTTATCGCCGATGCTCCCGCCGAGGTCCTCAATACTCTCACGGGCAAAATAGGTCAGCTAAAAGGCGTAACCGCCAAGACTCTAATGAGCAAAGTTTAGTATTTTATCTTCATCATTAAGCGCAAATTATAGCTTTATGTCATGCATAGTACTCTGCAAATATCGCAATGTAAAACAATATCGGATTAATTTTAAAAGGAGAACATACATGAAAGTTTTAAAGAGAGGAGTTTTAACGGTAGTCTGCGCGGCTACGGCAGCAATGTGCGGTTTCGGTCTTTCGGCGTGCGCTCAAAACGAGGCCGACGGCGACTTTTCTTATACTGTCGCCATGCCCGACGGCGCACCCGCGCTCGCAGTCGCGCATCTCATGGTCGAAGATATGCAGTTCGGCGGCGAAGTCAATTACAAGGTGGTAAATTCCAATGCTATAGTTCAGCAGGTTTCTGGCGGGGAGGCCGATATCTGCATACTGCCCGTAAATGCGGCCGTGCAGGTGGCAGGCAGCGGCAAAGAGTATTCTCTTCTCGGTACCGTGACGCACGGAAATTTGTACATGCTTTCTGCTAAACATCCCGACGGGCAGATTACTGCGTCCAATCTTTCAACGCTTGTCGGCAAAACCGTGGGCTGCATGCAGCTTTCAAGTTTCGTCGGCAACGTGTTCAAAATGATTCTTGACGATAACGGAATCTCCTACGAGGTGGTGGAGAGCGCTGACGTCGCCAAAGAAGATTGTGTAAATCTTATAAACATCGCCGATCCGGCTTCAGGTATTTCGCCTTCCGCCGAGTTTGACTATATGATAGGGGCCGAGCCTGTCGTCACGGCCAAGATCAACGGTTCGGCAAGCGCCGCCACGCCGCTCAGGCTTGTGGGCGACCTGCAGGCGCTCTACGGCGAGGAGGGCTATCCACAGGCCGTCATGCTCGCCAAAAATTCTGTTATAGAAGATAACGAGGAGTTTATAACCGACTTTATTTCCGCGGTGGAGGCAAACGCCGAATGGATAGCCTCCGACGGGGCTGTTATGTCTGACATAGTAGCCGCAATAAACGCGAATTACGGCGGCGCTATCAGTTCGCTCACGGCAAACAATCTCAATTCCGCGGTAATTTCCCGCTGCGCCATAGAGTTTGTCTCCGCTTCGGAGTGCAGGCAGGAGATAACGGAATTCATCGGCAAGCTTGAGGTTCTGACGGGTACCTCGCTTACGATATCGGACAGTTTTTTCTATAACGCGGATTGATTGCGCTATTCTTGGCAAATGGCAGGGTAAATAAGATTTGAAAGAAAAGAACGCAGGAAAAATATACAACTTAATAGTGTCGGTCGCGGCGATAGCCTGCATGTGGCTTGTATGGCTTATCGCATGGATCGTGGTTGACGACGGCTACGTAGTCCCCTCTGTCGGCGACTCCCTGTCGCAGTTCTTTTCGCTGCTCGGCACGGCAGCATTCTGGTCGGCCTTCGGCATGACGCTATTGCGTACGGCATATTCATGGCTGGCAGCCGCTGCGCTTGCCGCGGTGTTCGCTTCGTTCAGCGCAGTATTCAAGGGTGCGCGCGCCTTCATTGCGCCGTTTATCGCCGTATTCCGAACAGTGCCCACAATGGCGATAACTTTGATGCTGCTCATCTGGGCGTCGCCGCGGGTGGCTCCCTCTATAGTCACCGTGCTCATGGTTTTTCCGCTCTCCTACGCGCAGATGATGGCGGCTTTCGACGGGACCGACAGAGGGCTTGCAGAGATGGCGCGCGTATACCGCGTGCCCCTTTCCGCGCGGCTGTTCAAGATATATGTTCCGCAGATCCTGCCGCCCGTTCTTGCGCAGGCGGGTGCAAACTTTTCGCTCGCGCTGAAGGTAATGATCTCCGCCGAGGTGCTGTGCAGCACATTCAATTCTCTCGGCGGACTTATCTACCAGGCCAACGTAAACTTAAATACCGCGCTCATGTTTGCGCTCACTTTAACTGCGCTCGTCACTGGCGGTCTCTTTGAATGGGGACTTTCCCGGCTCGTTCGCTTCACCGATAAGTGGACGGGAAAGAGCGCCGCCTCAAACGGCGGCGTTCCGTATAAAGGCGGCGTCCCGCGCTGCCGCATGCTGGCTTGCCGCACAAGGTATTGCTACCGCAAAAAGCTGCGCTTCGGCGGCCGCGGTCCGCGCACGGGGGTGTAAAGTGATAGAGTTTAAAAACATCACAAAAAGATACGGCGCACTCACCGTGTATCAGAACTTCAGCTTTTCGCTTGCGGAGGGTGAGATAACCTGCATCCTCGGCGAGAGCGGCTCGGGCAAGACAACGCTTTTGAACATGCTCGCAGGGCTCACTCCGTACGGGGGAGAAATTACGCCCAAACCCTTATGCTCTTACATCTTCCAGCAGCCCCGCCTCGTGCCCTCGCTCACCGTGCATGGCAACTTAAAGCTCGTCTGCGGCGACGGCAACGCAATAAATAACATGCTCTCCGCCGTGGAACTTGCCGACAAGGCAAATTCATATCCCGCACAGCTTTCCGGCGGTCAGGCGCAGAGGGTGGCGATCGTCCGCGCCTTTTTATATCCCTCCGACGCTATTTTAATGGACGAGCCGTTTTCCTCTCTCGATTTGGGGCTAAAGCTCAAAATAGCCGCGCTCTTTCTTGCGCTGTGGAAGAAGGAGAGGCGTACCGCCGTGTTTGTAACGCATGACGTCGACGAGGCGGCAATGCTTTCAAACAGAGTGGTGGTGTTGAAGTCGGGCCGCGTGGCGGCGGATATCCGCCCTTGCGGCGAGCCTTCGGCCGACCTGTTTGCCCGCGCGGAGCTAAAACGAGAGTTGATTTCGGCGCTGTGCGGGGGCAGGAGCTGAACCCCCGGATTGCCTGCAGGGGCTGCAGAAATATATGCCGGGATACATAAGACGGACATATCAGCCGCGCCGGTTGCAAAAAATTTGCAACCGGCGCGGCTTTTTCACCTTTTAAAAAATTGTAAAAAATTTTCTTTCAAATCGTTTTATTTTCTGCCTGTATTGTGCTATAATTTCTTTGTAATTTCACAATGGGGCATAAGTTTCTTTTGCTTGCAGCGGCGGCTCTGCCGCGGCGTATCACGCACTGCCTACGATAAAGAATGTGAAACCCGATTTGAACGCGATGTAAAAGAAGTATATGTTCAGAACGGCTATCACGGGCATGAGTATCATCAACATAAGGTTTTTAAGTCGGTACTTCATTGCAAACATGGAGCAGTATATGCCCAGCGCTCCGCCCAGCAGCGCGGTCAGAATAATTTTGCCGTCGCCGCTGTGTTTTTTGTTTTCGTCGTCGCCGTCCTCGTCCCGCTGCGACTTTATCAGCATCACGGCGTAAAAGTTCACGGCGATTATGTACACCGTCACCAGAATATACAAAAGTATCATACTCAAAGTATGTTTCAAAATTCCCTTTTTAGCCAAGGAGGTTGTTTATGGCAAATGTAGCCGTTTTAATGGGCTCCAAATCTGATTTCCCTGTGGTAAAGCCCGCCGTAAAAGTGCTCAAAGATTTCGGCGTGGAGGCGGAAGTGCGCGTAATTTCCGCACACCGCACGCCTGACGAGGCTCATGAGTTTGCCTCAGGCGCCAAAGGGCGCGGAGTTGAGGTTATCATCTGCGCCGCAGGCAAGGCCGCACACCTCGGCGGCGTGATCGCCGCATATACCACGCTGCCGGTAATCGGCCTTCCCGTAAAGACCGATATGATGGGCGGGCTCGACAGCCTGTTATCCATAGTCCAGATGCCTTCGGGCATCCCCGTCGCAACGGTGGGTGTAAACGGCGGTGAGAATGCCGGCCTTTTGGCGCTTCAGATCCTGGGCGTAAAATATCCTGAAATCGCAGAAAAGCTCGCCGCATACAAACAGGCTATGAAGGCTAAGATCAACGCAGACGACGCCGCATTGCAGGCCGAACTCAAGGATATGTAAGATTCTACCCGCAAAGCCGCGCGCCTGCGGGTATTTAAGTTTATTAAAATACATAAACACATAAAAAATTTTTAAGGAGAAAGTTCACATATGGAAAAGAAGGAACAGCTTTACGAAGGCAAGGCAAAAAAGGTTTTTGCCACCGAAAACCCCGACTACGTTATTGTGTCGTATAAGGACGACGCCACTGCGTTTAACGGCCAGAAGAAGGGCACAATCGTCGGCAAGGGCGTGATCAACAACAAGATGAGCAACATGCTCATGGCTATGCTCGAAAAGAAGGGCGTTCCCACACACTTTGTAGAGCAGCTCTCCGACAGGGATACCGTAGTCAAAAAGGTACAGATAGTTCCCCTAGAGGTCATCATCAGAAACGTAGCCGCAGGCAGCTTCTCAAAGCGCTACGGCGTAAAGGAGGGTACCAAGCTCTCTATTCCCACGATAGAATTTTCTTATAAGTGCGACGAGCTCGACGATCCTCTCATCAACGACTATCACGCGCTCGCTTTGAACCTTGCCACCGAAAAGGAGATCGCAAGGATAAAGGAACTTGCCTTCAAGGTAAACGACGTGCTCATCGAGTTCTTCAAGCACCTCAACATCGACCTCATCGACTTCAAGCTTGAGTTCGGCCGTTTCCACGGTGAAATAATTCTCGCCGACGAGATTTCGCCCGACACCTGCCGTTTCTGGGAGGCGGGCACCTGGGATACCGAAAAGCACGTCAGCCTCGATAAAGACAGGTTCCGCCGCGACCTCGGCGGCGTAGAGGACGCCTACAACGAAGTTTTCAAGCGCCTTACGGGAGAATAATGGCTGATGGGCGGTTTTTTTGGCTCGGTTAAAAGAAGCAGCGCCGTATTCGATACTTTCATCGGCACCGATTATCACTCTCACCTCGGCACCAAGCGCGGCGGTATGGCGGCATACGACCCCGAAATCGGCCTCCAGCGCGAAATTCATAATATAGAAAACGCGCCGTTCAGGACCAAATTCGAGCGCGTCCTTTCCGACATGAAGGGCAACGCGGCCATAGGCTGCATAAGCGATACTGATCCTCAGCCACTTCTCATGGTCTCCAAGATAGGTAAATACGCAATAAGCACAATAGGCATAATAAACAATGCCGAGGATCTCATGCATGAAATTCTGTCGCACGGCGGATACTTCGACGGCATGACGGGCAGCAAGGTCAACTCCAACGAACTTGTCGCCGCGCTCATCAACAGCAAGAATTCCTACGTCGAGGGTATACGTTACGCGCAGGACAAGATAGAGGGGACGGCGTCCATTCTCATCCTCACCGACCGCGGCACGATAATCGCCGCCAGGGACAAGGTGGGCAGGCTTCCCGTGCAGCTCGGAAGGAATGACGAGGGCTTCTGTGTCTCCTTCGAGAGCTTCGCCTACAAAAAGCTTGGCTATTCCGACTACCGCGAACTCGGCCCCGGAGAGGTGGTCGAAGTTTCGGCAGACGGCGTTACTCAGCTTGCTCCTCCGGGCGAAAAGATGCGCATATGCGCGTTCCTGTGGTCGTATTACGGCTACCCGACTTCATCGTATGAGGGCGTCAGCGTCGAGATGATGCGCATGAAAAACGGCGAGATATTCGCCCGCCGCGACGCAAAGACGCACGATATCCACGGCATCGACTATGTGGGCGGCGTTCCCGATTCGGGCACGCCCCACGCCATAGGTTATGCAAATGCCTGCAAGGTGCCGTTTGCCCGTCCTTATATAAAATATACCCCCACATGGTCCAGAAGTTTCATGCCGGTGAACCAGTCCGAGCGCAACAAAGTCGCAAAGATGAAGCTTATTCCCGTGCACGAGCTGATAGAGGGCAAGCGCCTGCTGCTCGTCGACGACTCCATCGTGCGCGGCACGCAGCTTAAAGAGACGGTCGAATTTTTGTATTCGCACGGCGCAAAGGCGGTGCACATGCGTTCTGCATGCCCGCCCATAATGTACGGATGCAAATACCTCAACTTTTCGCGCTCGTCAAGCGACATGGACCTCATCACCCGCCGCACCATGGCGGAGCTTGAGGGCGACGACGCCATAAATCATCTCGAGGAATACTGCGACTCAGAAACGGAGCGCGGCAGGGCGATGCGCAAATCGATATGCGATAAATTCAAATTTGAATCTCTCGAATTCCAGTCGATAGACGGACTTATAGAGGCCATCGGAATCGAGCCGTGCAAGCTTTGCACCTATTGCTGGACGGGAAAGGAATAATGCGCGCGGCTGCACGGTATCCGCGCGGCCTTTCAGTAATTTTTATCGCTCGGGGTCTTCCCGCAGTCGATTTTGTCACGGAGTTATCAATTCATATGGACGAAATTCATGACGAAATCCACGACGAGTGCGGTGTGTTCGGGGTATATTCATCTGAAAACCGCACAGTCGCTCACACTGTATACTACGGCCTCTACGCACTTCAGCACAGGGGCCAGGAGAGCGGCGGCATAGCCGTAGCTTTTGCCGATAAGATAGTCTACCACAAGGGCATGGGGCTCATTCCCGAAATATTTTCCAAGGGTGAGCTTGAAAACCTGCCCGAGGGCGACATTGCTATCGGCCACGTCCGTTATTCAACCACGGGCGCCAGCCAGCTCTTAAACGCTCAGCCCGTTGTGTTCACGGGTAAATGCGGAAAAATGGCGCTCGCTCACAACGGCAACCTTACCAACACCAAACAGCTCAGAGAGGAGCTCATCAAACGCAATGCCGTATTTCAGACGACTATCGACTCTGAAGTTATGGCGATAATGATAAACGACTTCTCTGACGGCGATATTTTAAAGGGTGTAAAGCTCGCCTGTCCGCACTTTAAGGGCGCCTATGCGCTCGTCATCATGACGACGGACAAGCTCATCGCCGTGCGCGACCCGTACGGCATCCGTCCCTTGTGCATAGGCACTATCGACGACGACATAGTAGTCGCCAGCGAGAGCTGCGCGCTCGACGCGGTGGGGGCGAACTTCCTCCGCGATGTAAAGCCGGGCGAGATCGTGGTCATTGACCACACCGGCATACAGTCGCACATGATGGATGATATCCCCAAAGAGAGCCGCATGTGCATATTTGAATATGTATACTTTGCCCGCCCCGACTCTATAATCGACGGCTGCAGCGTATACGCCGCCCGCCAGGAGGCTGGCAGGCTGCTCGCAAAGCACTACGGCGTAGACGCCGATATAGTTGCGGGCGTGCCCGACAGCGCAAACGTTGCCGCGCGCGCTTATGCCGAAGAGAGCGGCATACCATTCGTGGAGGCACTCGCAAAGAACAGGTATGTGGGCAGGACGTTCATTCAGCCCGACCAGCGCCAGCGCGAAAATTCTTTAAACGTAAAGATGAACGCCCTGCGCGCAAACATACGCGGAAAAAGGCTGATCATCATCGACGACTCTATAGTGCGCGGCACCACGATGCGTAAGATAGTCAGGATGTTGCGCGATGCCGGCGCGAGCGAGGTGCACATACGCGTGTGCTCGCCCATAATCAAGCACCCCTGCCACTTAGGCATAGACTTTCAAACCTATTCCCAGCTCATAGGCGCATACAGGAACGAGGAGCAGATCTCGAAGATCATCGGGGCCGACAGCGTGCGCTATCTCTCGGTCGAGCATCTTGTCGAGTCGTGTAAAAAATCAAACTTAAACTTCTGCCTCGGCTGCTTTACGGGCAACTATCCCTATCCTTTGGAGAGCTGCGAGACAGACAAATTCAAATTCGAATAAGCGAGGTAAAATTTTATGGCGATATCTTATAAAGACAGCGGCGTAGACGTTGAAAGGGGATACGAGGCCGTGAGGCTGATGAAGCAGCACGTTCAGTCCACATACAACGCTAACGTTCTCGGTGATATAGGCTCATTCGGCGGCTTCTACGAGCTTTCAAAGGGTATGAAGAATCCCGTGCTCGTCGCGGGTACCGACGGCGTGGGCACCAAGCTCAAGTACGCTTTTATTGCCGACAAGCACGACACCATAGGTATCGACGCCGTGGCAATGTGCGTTAACGACATTGTTTGCCAGGGTGCAAAGCCCCTGTTTTTCCTCGATTATTTCGCAACGGGAAAGCTTTCGCCCGAAACTGTCGCAACGGTAGTTTCAGGCGTGGCGGAGGGGTGCAGGCAGTCGGGTGCGGCCCTTATCGGCGGCGAAACTGCCGAAATGCCGGGCTTTTATTCTGACGGCGAGTACGATATCGCAGGTTTTGCCGTTGGTATTGTCGATAAAAAGAAAATAATTAACGGCAGCAAGATAAAGCCTGGCGACGTGCTTATAGGCCTGAAGTCGAGCGGCATACATTCCAACGGCTATTCGCTTGTAAGAAAGCTCTTCGGCGAGGATAAGTCCGCGCTTGAAACTTACGATCCCCGTCTCGGCGCCCGTCCCATAGACGTGCTCTTAACGCCCACGCGCATATATGTCCGCACCATACTTTCGCTCATCGAAAGGGTGAAGGTAAAGGGTATTGCGCACATAACGGGCGGCGGCTTTATCGAAAATATCCCCCGCATCTTCCCCGATGGGGTTGGTTGTGAAATACGCCTCAATTCGTACGAAGTTCCCCCTGTATTCAAGGTAATGCAGGAGATTGCGGGCATATCCGACGAGCAGATATACAACACCTTCAACATGGGCGTAGGCATGGTCGTGTGCGTAAACAAGCGCGATGCCGATAAGACCATTGAGGTGCTCAAGGAGCTGGGCGAAGACTGCGCCGTGATAGGCAAGACCGTGAAGGGCAGCGGGGTAAAACTTATAAGATGAAGCGTATAGCCGTATTTGCCTCGGGCGGCGGGACCGACTTTCAGTCGGTCATCGACGCCAACGAGAGGGAGCATTTCTGCGAAATATCAATACTCATCGCCTCAAAACACGGCATAGGCGCCATAGAGCGCGCCCAAAAGCACGGCATACCTTCGGCCGTGTACGCAAAGGCCGAGTGGCCCGACCTGGAGGAACTGTATTCCGACCTTAAAAAAAGGCTCAATGAGCTTAAAGTCGACTACATGGTGCTCGCAGGCTGGCTGAAGATCATTCCCGAAAGTTTTATAAGGGCCTTTGAGGACAGAATAATTAATATTCACCCCTCGCTGATCCCTTCGTTCTGCGGCGGCGGCTTCTACGGCCTGAAGGTGCACAGGGCGGTGCTCGAATACGGCGCCAAAATATCGGGCTGCACGGTGCACTTTGTAAACGAAGTGCCCGACGGCGGCGCGATAATCGCGCAGCGCGCGGTGGACGTGGAGGAGGACGACACTCCCGAGTCGCTTCAGGCGCGCATCCTCGAGGTTGAGCATATGCTGCTCCCGTACTGCGTTAAAAAGCTGTGTGAGGGCAAGATCAAGAAGGACGGCCGCAAAGTAAGCATCGCCGACTGATTTGGCGCTCCGCCTTAAAAAATGTCGTAAAAACATATCATTATATCACACATAGTACTATGTAAAAGTGGTAAAAGATGGCGATTCGGCGTGCAAGCCTGCCGGATGCATTAAAAAAATAAAATCAAATTCGTGAGGTTTACATAATGGAGATGAAAAAGAGGGCGCTCGTATCCGTTTCGGACAAGACGGGCGTGGTTGATTTCTGCAAAGGGCTCATCGCAAACGGTTTCGAGATAATTTCTACCGGCGGTACGGCAAAGGCTTTAAAGGAGGCCGGGCTCAAAGTTATCGGCATATCTGAAATAACCGGCTTTCCCGAGTGCCTCGATGGCAGGGTAAAGACGCTGCACCCCAATGTGCACGCGGGCCTTCTTGCGATGCGTTCCAACCCCGAGCACATGAAGCAGCTTGAAGAGCTGGGCATCAACACTATCGATATCGTCGCCGTAAATCTCTACCCGTTTAAGGCCACCCTTGCGCGCGGCGCAGATTTTGCCGAGTGCATCGAAAATATCGATATCGGCGGCCCCACAATGATAAGGGCGGCGGCAAAGAACTATCAGGACGTGGCCGTCATCGTCGACCCTAAAGACTATGATAAAGTGCTCGATGAGCTCGCCGCGGGCGGCGTAACTTTAGAGACGAAGAAGTATCTTCAGTACAAAGTTTTTGCCCACACCGCCGAGTACGACAGCCTCATCTCCAACTACCTCGCCGACCAGCTCGGTATACAGTATCCCGATACGATAACTTTCGCCTATGAAAAGGCGCAGGACATGCGCTACGGCGAAAATCCTCAGCAGTCGGCTGTGTTCTATAACGAGCCGTTCATACGCAAGGGCTCGCTCTCTTCGGCAAAGCAGCTGTGGGGCAAGGAGCTCTCCTATAACAACATAAACGACGCGAACGGCGCGCTCGAACTTTTAAAGGAGTTCGGTTCAACTCCCGCGGTGGTGGCATGCAAGCACGCCAATCCATGCGGCGTCGGTACGGGTAAGGACATCTATGAGGCGTATATGCGCGCCTACACTTCCGACCCCGTATCGGTATTCGGCGGCATACTTGCCATCAACGGCACCGTAGACGAAAGGACGGCCGAAGAGATAAACAAGATCTTCATAGAGATCGTAATGGCGCCCGCCTATACCGAAAAGGCGCTTGAAATACTCGAAGGCAAAAAGAATATCCGTCTTCTGCAGATAGACGATATCTCCGCCCGCCGCGACTCTTCCGCGCGCGACATGAAAAAGGTGTACGGCGGACTCCTCGTCCAGCAATACGACGAGTGTCTCATCAAGGACGAGGACATGGGGCTGTTTACCCGCAAGGCCGAAGTCACCGTTTCAACCACCCCTTCGGGCAAGGAAAAGACGACTTACGGCCTCGGCGTGGTGACCGACCGTGTGCCCACGGCCGAAGAGGTGGAGGCAATGATGTTTGCATGGCGTGTGGTAAAGCACACGAAGTCCAACGCCATCGTCATCGGCAAGCCCGGCCGCACCACGGGAATAGGCATGGGCCAGACCAACCGCATCTGGGCGGCACAGCAGGCTATAGAGCATGCAGGCGAAGAGGCAAAGGGCTCAGTCATGGCCTCCGACGCCTTCTTCCCGTTCTCCGACTGCGTTGAAGAGTGCGCAAAAGCCGGCATCACGGCTATCATCCAGCCGGGCGGCTCCATCCGCGACAAAGAGTCGGTAGAGGCTGCCGACAAGGCGGGCATAGCAATGGTATTTGTCGGCGAAAGACATTTTAAACACTGATAAAAGTTCACAAAAATTTAGCTCTGGCAGTGAGCTAAATTTTTCGTGATTTTAGGGGCCTTCTCGCGCGGCGCGCGGTGATGTAGCCGCCGCGCTCGGTCACCGCTCGGGCTATGATTTGCCCTTGCTCATCTCACATTGCACAAACAGCGGGTATCCGCTGTTTGTAGAACTGCAATGTTCGTCCCTCTTTGCGCAATCATAAGGGCCCACGGAGCGTATAATTGCGCAAATTTACCCTGCTGCGCGAGAGCTTTGCTCGCTGCTCTGCCGAGGCTCCCGAAGGGAAACGGCAGATGCGCAGGTATGCGCAAATCGGGGCCTGCTGCGGCGGGAAACCCGCCTTGCGACATTATTTATTGTAGAATTAATTCCGAAATAAAGCCCCCCTTTAAAGGGGGGAAGTAAAGGGGGGATTCTTTTTAATAAAACCTCCTTTATTAATCCGTGAAGGAGATTTTCTATGAATGTATTGGTTATAGGTAACGGCGGCAGAGAACACGCTATTCTGCTCGCGCTTAAAAAGAGTAAAAGGGTAAATAAGCTCTATTGCATGAAGGGCAACGCGGGCACGGCCCAGATTGCCGAAAATGTCGACGTCGACTATATGAATATCCCCGCGGTGGTGGAGTATGCGAAGGCTCATCCCGAGATCGACTACTACGTCGTCGCTCCCGACGATCCCCTCGCAATAGGCCTTGTTGACGCGCTCGAAGATATCGGCAAGCGCTGCTTCGGCCCGCGCAAAAACGCGGCAATAATCGAGGCGAGCAAGGCCTTCTCCAAGGACCTCATGAAGAAGTACGGCATCCCCACCGCCGAATCGGAAATTTTCGACGACTACGAGGCCGCCCTCGCCTACATAAGAGAGAAGGGCGCGCCCATAGTTTTAAAGGCCGACGGTCTTGCGCTCGGCAAGGGCGTTTTGGTTTGCAATACGCTCAAAGAAGCCGAAGACGGTCTGAAAAGTATAATGCTCGACAAGGCTTTCGGCTCAGCGGGCAATAGAATAGTTATAGAGGAGTGCATGCGCGGCCTGAAGTACACCCCCGGCGAGGAGGTCTCCGTGCTCTCCTTCACCGACGGCAAGACGATCGTTCCCATGATAACCTCCTGCGACCACAAGCGTGCTTTAGACGGCGATAAGGGCCTCAACACCGGCGGCATGGGCACGTTCTCGCCCTGCCCCTTCTGGACGAAAGAGCTGGAAGAGGAGGTCATGAACACCATCATGATCCCCACGATGAACGCCATGAACGCCGAGGGCCGAACCTTCAAGGGCTGCCTGTACTTCGGCCTCATGCGCACCGACAAGGGCATGAGGGTGGTGGAGTATAACTCCCGATTCGGAGATCCCGAAACGCAGGTCGTTCTTCCCATGCTCAAGACCGACCTTTTGGACATCTTCGAGGCCGTAACCGACGGCAGGCTCTCGGATATAAATATCGAGTGGGACAAGGGCGCGTGCGTGTGCGTCGTCCTTGCCTCTGGCGGCTATCCTTCGCACTACGAAAAGGGAAAAGAGATAACCATGGGCGACGTGGGCGACTGCCAGATAGTGCACGCGGGCACGGCGTTAAAGGACGGCAGGCTCGTCACCAACGGCGGCAGGGTGCTCGGCGTGGTCGCAAAGGGCGCCGACGTTGAAGAGGCGCGCAAAAAGGCATATGCCGCAGTTGAAAATATCAGCTGGGACGGCATGAGTTATCGCCGCGACATAGGCATAAAATACCGCGAGGGCTGAATAACGGCATCGTGAAAATATACACATAAAAATACGCTAAAATTGATGACAGGTGCGTTGAAAAGTATGATTTACAGAGTTTTCGTTGAAAAGAAAGACAATTTGCAGGCCAAAAAAGTTATGGACGAGGCTAAAAATCTCCTCGGCATAAACGCCATAGAGGATGTCCGCCTTCTCATTCGCTACGACGCGGAGGGCATGACGGAGGAGGAGTTTGAAGCGGCCATTCCGGGCGTATTCTCCGAACCCCCCGTCGACAATGTCTACAGGGAGAACGCGGAGTTCGGCAAAGACTATTCTGTGTTTGCCATAGCCTACCTCACGGGCCAGTACGACCAGCGTGCCGACAGCGCCGCCCAGTGCGTTCAGCTCCTCACCCAGAAGGAGAGGCCGCTCATAAAGTGCGCCAGGGTATACGCCGTAAAGGGCGCCTCCCCAGACGAGGTGGAAAAGCTCAAAAAGCATCTTATAAACCCCGTGGAGAGCGAGGAAGTCGGCCTTGAAAAACCCGCGACACTCGTTCACGAGCATATAGAGGCCCCCGATGTGCAGACGGTGGAGGGCTTCACCGCCATGAGCGACGGAGAGATCGCCGCCTATCATAGAAAGATGGGCTTTGCCATGTCGGTCGAAGACCTCGCGTTCGTGCGCGACTACTTTATATCCGAAAAGCGCGACCCCACCGAGACCGAGCTCAAAGTTATCGATACATACTGGTCCGACCACTGCCGCCACACCACGTTTGCGACGGAGATAACGGACGTTGAGATAGAGGGCGACAATCCCCGCGTAAATGAGGCCTACAAGCTCTATAACGACCTGTTCAATGAACTCTATGCGGGCAGGACGGATAAGTACCCCTGCCTCATGGACATTGCAACAATCGGGGCAAAGAAGCTCAAAAAGGACGGAAAACTTCCAAACCTCGACGAATCGGAGGAGATAAACGCCTGCTCGATAAACGTCGACGTTGAGCTTGACGGCAAGCCCGAAAAGTACACCGTGATGTTCAAAAACGAAACGCACAACCACCCTACGGAGATAGAGCCGTTCGGCGGTGCGGCGACCTGCCTGGGCGGCGCGATACGCGACCCCCTCTCGGGCAGAACGTATGTGCTCCAGTCCATGCGCATAACAGGCGCGGCCGATCCCACCGAGCCGCTTGAAAATACCCTCCCCGGCAAGCTCCCCCAGCGCGTTATAACGACAACTGCGGCCGCGGGCTTCTCGTCTTACGGCAACCAGATAGGTCTCGCCACAGGCCAGGTTGACGAGGTTTACCACCCCGGCTACAAGGCAAAAAGGCTGGAGACCGGCTATGTGGTGGCGGGCGCCAAGTCCGACATGATCTACCGCGAGCGTCCCAAGGCAGGCGACGTTATTATACTTTTAGGCGGCGAAACAGGCCGCGACGGCTGCGGCGGCGCCACGGGTTCCTCCAAGGCTCACGACAAAAAGTCGGTGCAGACCTGCGGCGCAGAGGTGCAGAAGGGCAACGCCCTCACCGAGCGCAAGCTGCAGCGCCTGTTTTTGAATAAAGAGGCCACCCGCAAGATAAAGAAGTGCAACGACTTTGGCGCGGGCGGCGTGTCCGTCGCCATAGGCGAACTTTCCGACGGCGTGGAGATAGAGCTCGACCTCGTTCCCAAAAAGTACGAGGGCCTCTCGGGTACCGAACTCGCCATCTCCGAATCGCAGGAGCGCATGGCGGTGGTAGTTGCGGCAAAGGACGTCACCGAGTTTATCAGACTCGCCGCAGAGGAGAACCTCACGGCAACTCCCGTCGCCAAGGTCACTTCCGACAGGCGCATGAAAATGTTCCACCGCGGCAGGGCGATAGTCGATATCTCGCGCGACTTCCTCGACACCAACGGCGTGAAGCAGCGCACCCCCGCGGAGATCTGCGAAAACGCCACTCACTTCTTCGATAAAAAGCAGTCGGCAGGCTTTAAGGCCGACCTTATAAATACTCTCTCCGATCTCAACGTCTGCTCCAAGAAGGGCCTTTCGGAGACTTTCGACTCTACCATAGGCGCAAAGTCTGTCTACATGCCCTTCGGCGGTAAAAATCAGCTCACGCCCGTCACGGCAATGGCAGCAAAGATAGTCGGCGGAGAGACGGACGACTGCACCGTGTCGGCATACGGCTACAACCCCAATCTCATGTCGTCCTCGCCGTTCACGGGCGCGATATATTCTATAGTTACTTCCGTTGCAAAGGTAGTGGCGGCCGGCGCCGATATGAACGATATCCGCCTCACGCTGCAGGAGTTCTTCATGCGCCTTCGCGACGATAAAAAGCGCTGGGGTGTTCCCCTTTCGGCGCTTCTCGGCGCGCTGTACGCGCAGATAAATCTCGGACTTGCGGCCATCGGAGGCAAGGACTCGATGAGCGGCACCTTTGAAGATATCGACGTGCCTCCCACGCTCATCTCCTTTGCTCTCGCCCCCGCAAAGGCATCGAAACTCATAACCAACGTACCCGAATGCGCGGGCGAAAAGCTTTGGCTTATTCCCATGAGGAAGGACGAAAATTTCGTCCCCGACTTTGAATATCTCAAAAAACTGTACGCCGCCGTGCACGCCGGCATAGCCTCGGGCACGATTAAGCACGCCACCGTGATTGAGCAGGGCGGTATAGCCTCTGCCGTGGCAAAGTGCTGCTTCGGCAACGGGCTCGGCTTTAATTTTGCTCTTCCCGAGGATGAGCTCTTTGCCGAGCGCTACGGCGATATTATCGTGTGCGCCGACGACGGCTCCCTCGGCGTGGAGACTATATATATCGGTGAAACGGCGGATGGCGGCTTTGTATGCGGCGGTGAGACTGTTAACTATTCCGACGCTTTGGGCGCATATACCTCCAAACTCAACGGCGTGTTCCCCGCAACGGCTCCCGCCGAGGGCGACATTCCAAACTGCGACTACAGCGGCGCGGGCAGATATTCGGGCATTGCCATAAAGGCCGCCAAACCACGCGTGTTCATTCCCGCATTCCCCGGCACCAACTGCGAGCTCGACACCGAGCGCAAGTTCCGCCTTGCGGGCGCGGAGACCGAAATCCTCGTCATACGCAACCGCACTCCTCAGGACATTGAAGAGAGCGTGCAGGCCATAATCAGGGCGATAGAGCGCGCCAACATAATCGCTTTCCCCGGCGGCTTCTCGGGCGGCGACGAACCCGACGGCTCGGGCAAGTTTATTGCCACCACCTTCAAGAACCCCGCCGTGTCCGAACGAATAGCCGATCTTCTCGAAAACAGGGACGGCCTCATCCTCGGCATATGCAACGGCTTCCAGGCGCTCATAAAGCTCGGCCTCGTGCCCTACGGCAAGGTCAGCCCCTTGACGTCGGGCTCGCCTACGCTCACTTACAATAATATCGCCCGCCACGTGTCCACGCTCGTGGATATCCGCGTGGCCTCGGTGAAGAGCCCCTGGCTTGCCGCATGCAAGGTGGGCGAGGTATACACCGTTCCCGTGTCTCACGGCGAGGGCAAGCTGATAGCGCCCGCCGCCGAGCTTGAAAAGATGCGCAAAAACGGCCAGATCGCCACGCAGTATTGCGACGCGGAGGGCAGGCCCACCATGGTAAGCCCCTATAACCCCAACGGCAGCATGTGGGCGATAGAGGGCATCACCTCGCCCGACGGCAGGGTATTCGGCAAGATGGGCCATTCCGAGCGCATCGGTGAAAATCTCTATAAGAACTGCGTCGGCAATTTTGATATGCGTATATTTGAGAGCGGCGTAAAATATTTTAAGTAATATTAGTTACTCCGCCTGCCATCATATAAGCGGCGCAATACTGTGTCGCGCTTACGGGTGTGTTCAGTCACGTACGTCTGTGTACGCTCCTTCACGCCTTTCCGCACGCTCCTTGTCTTGCTTGCTTCTATGAAGTCATTATTTGCTTTGATTTGGTGAAGATTTATTCCAAAATAAATAATGTGCGCAAGGCGGGGCCTCGCCGCCATTAAAGTAATGGCATGGCGGTTCGGTCACCGCAAGCGCTTTTGCTTATGCGCTTGCTCATCTCATTTCGCCACGCACAATGGGTGTCCATTGTGCTATGAAATGGCTCATTCGACCCGCCGCAGCAGGACCCAATTTGCGCATACCTGCGCATCTGCCGTTTCCCTTCGGGAGCCTCGGCAGAGCAGCGAGCAAAGCTCTCGCGCAGCAGGGTGAATTTGTGCAATTATGTAAACGAGGGCCCCTAAAATTGCGCAAAGAGGGGCTGGCCCCTCAAAATCACGGAAAATTTAGTGCGCGGCCCGCACGAAAAATTCGTGAATTAGTCTCACTCAACCGCAGGTTGATTTAAATTCAACCTGCGGTTTGGTATGTTGTTTTTTGCCCCGATTTTGTTTATAGTTTAACTGTAAATAAAAGAAGGAGGCGGAAAATGAAACGCAAAAACTTCCCCGAAGAAAATAAAGGCATGAACGGAGCGGCCGACGGCGATATACCTGCCGAGCGCGCCCTCTCAGAATATCAGAGCAGACAGTACGAGCGCATGCTCGACGAAGCCAGGCTGCGCGAATACGCGCTCACATTTTTAAAAAACGGAGGTAACATATTATGACAACTATAGGCCAGCGCATCGCATACTATCGCAAAAAGGCAAATTTAACGCAGGAGGAACTCGCCGAAAAGTGCTCGGTAACTCCCCAGGCGGTATCAAAGTGGGAGAACGACATCTCCGCACCAGACATCTCGCTCTTTCCCGTGCTTGCACAACTCTTCAACACTACGTGCGACGAACTTTTGGGCGTAGAGCACGAAACGCCAAAGGCCGTGCCCGAAGAGCTCGTCGACCTCAGCAAGACGATACTCCGCGTAAAGATAATATCCTCCGACGGGGACGTGGTAAAGCTCAATCTTCCCGTCCAGATAGCCGAACCGTTTTTAAAGAGTTCCAATATGAATGTCGGCGGGGATACGCTGAAGAATATCGACTTTGAGCAGATCATCCGGCTCGTAAAGAGCGGCGCCGTGGGTAAGCTTGTTGATATAACTTCGGCCGACGGCGACATAGTGGAGATATACGTCGAATGAAGATCCATATAAAATCCGACGGCAAGGAATTTATCATTCCCGCGCCTCTCTCGCTCGCCATCAAGTTTTTGTCTAAGGGAAGTATCTCCAATAGCAAGGCCGGCATTGAGATAACCGAAGAGCAGGCCGAGGAATATAAAAAGGAGCTAAAAAAACTTGCCAGGGGAATAAGGGAGGCCAGAAAGCAGTGGGGTCACCTTGTGATCGTCGAGGTCAAGGGAAAGGACGGCGACGAAGTCGCAATCACGCTTTAACAATCAATTATAACATTATAATATAACAGCCGCAGCGGCGCAAAAATTGCGCCGCCGCGGCCATTTTGTTCTTTTGATCAAAATTTGCCCGCCGTGCTCTTTACAACCACAAAATATTGTGGTATAATATCTTAAACGGCGGTGCTGAACGTGTATTTTAGCGCGTATTTTTCGTCCGTTTCAGGCGGTGAAGATTCCGCCGCGAGAGGTTTTACTGTATGAAATGTATGTATTGCGGCTGTGAAGACAGCAAGGTTATCGACAGCCGTTCTGCCGACGAGGGCAGAACTATAAGAAGGCGCAGGGAGTGCATAGGCTGCGGCCGCCGCTTCACCACGTATGAGACAATTGAAGACACCCCCGTGCTCGTCATAAAGGCCAGCGGCAACCGCCAGGCCTTCGACTCTCAGAAGATAAAAAACGGCGTGATAAAGGCGTGCGAAAAGCGTCCCGTGCCCATGGCCAAGATAGACGAACTTGTCGATAACGTCTCAAAACAGGTGTATAACTCCATGGAGCAGGAGATCTCCTCCAAGGCCATAGGCGAAATGGTCATGTCCGAACTCAAAAAGATCGACGAGGTAGCCTACGTCCGCTACGCCTGCGTATACCGCTCATTCAACGATATCCCCAGCTTTATGGCGGAGCTTCAGTCGCTCATGGAGAACAACAAGAGTTCGGGCAAGTGAGCCGCAGAACACCCGCGGAAAATTTTATACGGATGTAATTTTTAACCTGAACTTTTTTTACCGCCGCGGCGCGCCGCGGCGGCTTTTAATCGGAGCTGATATGACAAAGAGGGTAAAAGTCGGCGATCTCTTCATCGGCGGGGGAGAGAGCGTAAAAATCCAGTCTATGTGCACTGTCAAGACCGCGCGCGTTGAAGAGGTCGCCGCCCAGATGGCCGCGCTCGAAAATGCGGGGTGCGAGATTATCCGCGTCTCCGTGCTGGACGAGCAGGACGCCGCTGCAATAAAGTCGCTCAAAACCCGCACAAAAATGCCAATAGTCGCCGATATCCACTTTTCTGCAAAGCTCGCCCTCGCCGCGATTGAGGCGGGGTGCGACAAGGTGCGCATAAACCCTGGCAACATAGGCGGCGAACAGAGCGTAAAACTCGTTGCCGACTGCATAAGGGCGCACGGCATCTCTGTGCGCGTCGGTTCCAATACGGGCAGTATTGAAAAAGAGTACCTGCAAAAATACGGAGTGAGCGAGATATCTCTCGTGGAGAGCGCCTTAAAGAGCGTTTCCATGCTCGAAAAGTATGGCGTAAACGATATCGTAATATCTGTAAAGGCCTCGTCTGCGCCGCTCACATACAGGGCGTATAAACTTTTGTCGTCAAAGATAAGTTATCCCCTGCATATCGGCGTTACCGAAGCAGGAACTTATGAGAGCGCGCTCGTGAAATCTTCGGCCGCGCTCGGCGCCCTGCTTTTAGACGGCATAGGCGATACGATCCGTGTGTCGATCACGGGCGATCCCGTGCGGGAGGTGTACGCGGCGCGGCAGATTTTGCAGGCCGTGGGCCTTGAAAAAAATTTTGTAAACGTAATATCCTGCCCCACCTGCGGCAGGTGCATGTGGGATTCGGCGGCGCTCGCGGAACGTGTGACCGCCCGCGTAAAAGATAGTAAAAAGCCGCTCAAAATTGCCGTCATGGGCTGCGTAGTCAACGGTCCGGGGGAGGCGGCTGAGGCCGACCTCGGCATTGCCGGCTCAAAGGATTACTGCGTCATTTTCAAAAAAGCCGCGATAGTCCGCAGGGTGCCTGCCGAGCGCGCCGAAGAGGAGTTTTTAAAGGAGATAGACATACTTCTGAATGACTGAAGATATACTTCGCGAAGTCCGCGCGTCCAGCGGACTCAAAAATGCAATAATGGGTTCGGTCGAGCTCGAGCGTGCGACTTCCGCAGTCACCGTCCGCCTCATCACCGACCTTTCCTATACCGACGCCGACTACAACAGCGCCTATTCCGTGGTTCGCAAATACGTCCCGGAGGAGTTTTCGCTCGAGCTGAACATATCCAAACTCACGCCCGACGGCGCCATGGTGCGCAAAAAGATACTCTCGGTCATAGCCGAAAAATATCCCGCGCTCGCCGCCGTCGTGGAGGAGAAAGATATTTTCGTGGCAAAAACGGACGACGGGTTTGAGTTCGTTCTTTCGATTTTCGGTGATAAGTCGAGGGGGGAGGCGATAGTGCGTACCGTCGCGGGCGAACTCAAAAAGTCGTTCTGCGGAAACTTCAGCGGCTCCGTAAGGGAGAACGCGCTCTCTGCCGAAAACCTCGTCATCGAGCGCGAGGAAGAGGAGGAGAAGTTCGAGGCTCCCGCGCGCACATTCGCCGTCGAAAATTTTGCGCCCATAGAGAGCGCCGACGCCCCCAAACGCGCGCTGTACATGGCCGACTTCAACTTCGTCAGCGACAACGCCGTCGTGTGCGGCAGCATAGTCGATTTATCCGAGCGCTCCTATACCCGCTCAAACGGCGAAGAGCGCCCCTACTTCAGCATAACGCTCTCCGACGGCACGGGTACGCTCACGCTGACGTGTTTCGCGCGCAAAAAGAGCGAGGAGAAGATCCGCGCCTTAAAGGCGGGGGAGAGCATAGTGTGCAATTGCCGCAGCGAGGTGCGCGGCGGCGGGCTGCGCTATACCACCACGGCAATAAACTTCGGCACGCTGCCTAAGGACTTCGTGCCCGAAAGGCGCCAGTCGCGCCCCGTTCCAAAGGCCTACCACACGGTAAAGCCCGAGCAGTTTGTCGACTATACACAAACCGACTTTTTTACCGATACTACCCTTCCCGAGTGTTTCAAAAATACCTCGTTCGTCGTGTTCGATTTGGAGACTACCGGCCTTACGACGATTCCCGTCGCGGGGCAGATGGACGGCATAATAGAGATAGGCGCCTACAAGGTCATTGACGGCGAAATAAAGGAGAAGTTCTCCACGTTCGTCAATCCCGAAAGGCCCGTGGGGCTTGATGCCAGAATAACGGAGCTGACCGGTATCACCGACGATATGGTAAAGTCTGCCCCCAGCTATAAGGACGTTTTGCCAGACTTTGTAAAGTTCTGCTCGGGATCGGTGCTCGTCGGGCACAACGCCGTTGGATTCGACTATAAATTCATAAACTTTTATTGTTCCGAGCTCGGCTTCCAGATAGATTTTAAGGTGATCGATACGCTGTTCCTCGCACAGAAGCTCTTGAGGCTGTCGAACAACAAACTCAACACCATTGCCGATCACTTCGGAATAAAGTTCAATCACCACAGGGCGGAGGACGACGCGCTCGCCACCGCCAAGATCTTCATCGAACTCATAAAAATAAAAAAATCTTTGCCATAACGCTTATAAAAGTTGCAAAATTTTTAACGCCGTGGTATAATCTGTATGTACTTGATAGTTATTTACGATTGAGTGCCCGGCCAGGGCACTCAATCGTCGTATTAAAGGGGTTCACGAAAATTCGGCGCGGGCCGCGCGCTGAATTTTCCGTGAGTTGAGGAACCATGTTCCTCTTCGCGCGACCATTTGGAGCCCACGATTATATAGTCGCGCGAATTCACCTCCGGTGAGCCCGCTTGCGCGGCAAATTGGGACGCGCTGGCGCAAGGAAACCTTGCTTGCGCATAAAAATTTATTTTTAATATTTTTCGTTTTGCATACCTTATCTTTCCTCTTGTCATCCTGAGCGGAGGGCAGGCGTCAGACAGCCTGCAGTCGAAGGATCTCATGACGGTGCGTATTAAAAGGTAAAATTAACAATGAACTTTAAACCTGTAGAAGAAATTAAAACTTTTTTAAACGATATTGCAATACCTATGGGTATAGAGATCGTCGACGTTGAGGTAAACGGCGAAAACCTCACTGTATTCATCGAAACGGAGGCGGGCGTCGATCTCGATACCTGCGAAAGGTTCCATAATGCCATAATGGAGCCGATAGATGAACTTGACCCGAGTTTCGGCGCGGCGTACACGCTCAATGTCTCAAGCCCCGGACTTGACAGGCCGTTCAAAACCGTTCGCGACTTTGAAAGGAATCTGGGCAAAGAAGTGGAAATAAAGCTATATGCTCCCTTAAAGGGCAAAAAGTTTCTCGAGGGGGTGCTCACAGCATTCGACGAGCATTCAGTGACCGTCCTCATCGGCAATGCCGAAGAGAAGATAAATAAAACTAAGATAGCCAAAATAAATAAGGCGATAAAATTTGAATAATCATTACGGAAAAATATTTTTTTGACTAAAACAAATAACGTGCGCAAGGCGGGTTTCCCGCCGATAGCGCGACACAATTTGCCGCGCAAGCGGGCTCACCGGAAGTGAATGGCGGCATTTCTATAAAGGTGGGCACTTAAAAATGCCGCCAGAGAAACATGGTTTCTCAAACTCACGGAATTTTTCGGGCGCGGCCCGAACGAAAAATTCGTGAATATCTATTCTCAGGAGATTTTAAAATGACTAACAAAGATTTTTTCTTGGCGCTCGATGACTTGGAAAAAGAGAAGGGTATCCCCAAGGAAGTTTTCCTTGAGGCGCTTGAGAATGCGCTTATCTCGGCGTGCAAAAAACAGTATGCAGGCGCCGTCGGCGCCGTTGAAATCAAACTTAATCCCGAAAAAGGCACGCTCGACTTTTACACCGTAAAGGACGTGGTGGAAGAGGTCACCGACCGCGAAAAGGAAATCTCTTTGGAAGAGGCCCGCGCCGTCAAAAAGAGCGTAAAGGTAGGCGACAAACTCACCGAAAAGTTTGTTCCCAAAGATTTTTCGCGCATTGCGGCTCAGACTGCAAAGCAGGTGATCCTGCAGAAAATACACGAGACCGAGCGCGACGCAGCAATGAGCGAATTTGCTGATAAAGAGGGCGAGCTCCTTGTCGGTTCGGTTCGTAAAAAGGACGCAAAGAATGTATATATCGACCTCGGCAAGGGTCAGATCGAGGGCGTGCTTCTGCCCTCCGACCAGGTGCCCGGCGAGGTTTATAACGTAAACGATAAAATAAAGGTGTTCGTCAAAAAGGTAAAGAGCGGTTACAACGGCGCGCAGGTGCTCGTCAGCCGCTCATCCCCCGGGCTTGTGAGAAAGCTGTTTGAAGAGGAAGTTCCGGAAATAAAGCAGGGTACCGTCGTGATAAAGGAGATCAGCCGCGAGGCGGGCTCCCGCACAAAGATGGCCATCTATTCCGAAGATCCCCGTGTCGACGCTATCGGCGCGTGCGTCGGCAACAAGGGCGCAAGGGTGAATGCTGTGGTCGCCGAGCTCGGCGGCGAAAAGATAGACATCGTCCCCTGGAGCGAAGATCCTCTCGAGTTCATCGCAAAGGCGCTCTCTCCCGCAAAAGTGCTCTCCGTCACCCAGCTCGACGGTGAAAAGACGGCGATGGCTGTCGTTCCCGACGACAAGCTCTCTCTCGCCATAGGCAAAGACGGACAGAACGCCCGCCTTGCCGTAAGGCTTACAGGCTGGAAGATAGACGTAAAGAGCCGCAGCGCGGCCGAAAAGCTGGGGCTTGCCCCCGCCGAGGAGGGTGAAGGCGAGGAGCCTGCAGCAGAGGAAGATGCCCAAAACTAAAAAGATCCCGCTGCGCATGTGCATAGCTTGCCGCGAGCTCAAGGAAAAACGCGACATGCTGCGCATAGTCAAAAATGCGCAGGGCGAGATATTTATCGACTATACATCAAAGGCGGCGGGGCGCGGTGCATATATATGCGACAATCCCGACTGCATAAAAAAACTTAAGAAACAGCGCCTTATAAACAAAGTTTTCTCATGCGAGGTGCCCGAAGAGGTGTATGCGCGCATAGAGGAGGAGTACTTTGGAAAAAAGAGCTAAGGCAGAGAGCTACATAGGCTTCTGCCTGCGCGCCCGCAGAATAACGCTCGGTTCGGGCGCGGTTGACTGCCTCAAAAGGGGCGTGCATCTTATAATTGTGTGCTCCACGGCTTCAGAAAACTCCTTTCGCCTCGCGCAGAAATTTGCGCGCAGGCACAATTGTCCGCTCATGATATGCAGGTGCGGGCTGGAGAACGCCGTGCACAAGGCGGGCTGTAAAATAGCGGCGGTTACAGACGGACAGCTTGCAGGGGCGATAATCGCCGCCGCAGACGAAAATTACGAACTATATGCTGGAGGCATAAACTGATATATGGCAAACAAATACGAGAACGCTGAAAATATAGGAAAGCTGGTATCAGGCGGCACCCTGACCGATCTTGGCAAAAAGGTCAACGCGTCTGAAAAGAGGGTGTCGGAGATCATCAAAAAGCTGTCCGATATGGAGAGCGCCATCCAGGCCGCTAAAAAACAGGAAGAGGAGCGCATAGCTTCGGAACAGGCCGAGAAAGAGAAAGCGGAAAAGGAAGCTGCCAGGGAAGCTGCGGAAGCTGCTGAAAAAGCGGCTGCCGAAAGGGAGGCCGCAGCGAAGGCCGCGGCCGACAAGGAGAAGGAAGTCCCCACCGCGGCAAAGGGCAGCGCTGAGGAAGCCCAGCCCGTTCAGCCTGCAGCCGCAAAGCCTGAGTCTGAACAGCGGCCCGCTTCCGCTGAAAGTGTGCCCGCAGACAGAAAGCCTGCGGAAAGCAAACCTGCGGCCGTGATCGAAGGCAGACCTGCAGATAAAAAGCCTGCAGAAAACAGGCCTTCGGCACCTGCGGCAAAGGCGCAGCCCGCACAGCCTGCACGCAGACAGGATAACGCCTCCCGTTCGCCGCAGCCCCGCAGCAACAATGCGGCGCAGTCCTCCGGCAGAACCAGGCAGAACGATAACAGGACGTTTGTAAATAAAGATTCGCGTCCTCCCCGTGCAGGACAGGGCGCCCGTCCGGGCGCTCCCCGCCCTTCAGGAGCACAGGGCGCATATTCCCCCCGCCCCGCGGCAGGCGCAAGGCCTGCAGCTCCCGCGCCCGCGGCAAAACCCGGCAAAAATTTCGGGCCGGATAAAAAGAAGGGCGGCGACAGAACGTATGTTGAAAAGGAGAAGAGACCTTTAAACAAGCGTTCGCTGCAGAAACAACAGGGCGCCAGCGTGGAGGACTTCGACGACGAGAGGGACGTATACCGCAAGGTGCGTACCAAAAAGACGGCAAAGCAGACCGTTCAGAGTGTAAAGATCGATCGCGCCGTCGTCACTACCGAAAATATTCCAATAAAAGTGCTGTCAGAAAAGCTCGGCGTCACAGCGGTGGAGATAACCAAGCGCCTCTTCAAGGAGGGAATAATTACCACCGTAAACGGATCTATCGACTACGAGACGGCATTCATGATTGCTGCGGATCTCGGTATAGAACTCGAATACAAACCTGAAAAGACCGCAGAAGAGAAACTCATCGAAAAGCAGGCCGACACGGTGGAAGAGATCGAAAGCCTCATTCCACGCGCGCCCGTCGTAACGGTGATGGGCCACGTCGACCACGGCAAGACCTCCCTTCTGGATTATATAAGAAAGACCAAAGTCACCGAGGGCGAGGCGGGCGGCATAACTCAGCATATAGGCGCTTACTCTGTAGCGATAGGCGATAAAAAGATAACTTTTCTCGATACGCCAGGCCATGAGGCGTTCACGGCAATGCGTGCGCGCGGCGCACAGGTCACAGATATCGTTGTCCTTGTCGTTGCCGCCGACGACGGCATCATGCCGCAGACGGTGGAGGCGATAAACCACGCCAAGGCGGCGGAGGTTCCCATCATCGTGGCCGTAAACAAGATGGATAAGCAGGGCGCCGACATAAACAGGGTAATGCAGGACCTCACCAACTACGGTCTTCTTCCCGAGGCATGGGGCGGCGAAACGATGGTATGTCCCGTTTCGGCAAAGACGGGCGAGGGCGTAGATACCCTGCTCGTAAGCATACTTACTCTGGCCGAGACGAGGGACCTTCTGGCAAATCCCGAGAGAGAGGCTCGCGGCACCATAATAGAGGCCAAGCTCGACAAGGGCATGGGCCCCATGGCGAGCGTGCTCGTACAGAACGGCACCCTGCACACGGGAGACAATATAATTTCGGGTATGGTTACGGGCCGCGTGCGCGCCATGATAGACGACAAGGGCAGGCAGGTGAAGTCTGCCGGGCCTTCTACAGCCGTATCCGTTCTGGGATTTGAAGAGGTGCCTAACGCTGGCGATCCGATATACGCCGTGTCGCAAGAGCTCATGAAGCAGGTTGTTGAAGAGAGGAAGAGAAAGGAGAGCGAAGCCCGCGTTCAGCAGACCTCCAAGATAACTTTGGACGAAGTATTCGGCAAGATTGCCGAAGGCAATATGAAGACGCTGAACCTCATCATAAAGGGCGACGTCCAGGGTTCGGTAGAGGCAGTAAAGCAGTCTGTCGTAAAGCTCTCCAACGACGAGGTGCAGATAAAAGTCATTCACAGCGGCGCAGGCGCGGTGAACGAGTCGGACGTAATGCTTGCCGATTCCTCCAACGCGATAATTCTCGCGTTCAACGTCCGCCCCGACGCCAAGGCAAAGGCGCTTGCAGAGCGCAGCAAGGTGGATATCCGCACATACCGCATAATCTACGACCTTCTTGACGACGTAGAGGGCGCATTGAAGGGCATGATAGCTCCCAAGTATCAGGAAATTTACATGGGCAAGTGCGAAGTGCGCCAGGTGTTCAAGATCACGGGCGTCGGCAACGTTGCAGGCTGCTATGTGACCGACGGCAAGATCGTGCGCGGCGGCAAACTGCGCATCTACCGCGACGACGTGCTCGTGGTGGAGGGCAACGTCCAGCAATTAAAGCGCTTTAAGGACGACGTAAAGGAAGTAAATTACGGCTTTGAATGCGGTTGCTCGATAGAGGGTTTCAAAGACATAAAAGTCGGCGATATTATAGAGTGCTACATGATACAGGAAGTTCCCCGCATATAAGTTTGAAAAATATTCATCGTGAAATACTGTGTCGTGCTTACGGTGCGTTCAGTCACTTACTCGTCGGTGCAAGGCGAATTTAACAACAAACCAAATAAATCTGTTTGTTGCCTTAGAGATGCATGCGCCTCCTCTTCGCCAAAAATCTTTTTGGTGAGTTGCTGAGGTGGATGCAAGGTGCTCCTCCACGCAATTCCGCACGTTCCTTGTCTTTCACGCGGCTATTTTTCAAACAGCGTCGTCAGGCGTAAGCTTTTTTCTAAATAAAAAAGAGGACTACAATATGAAAGGTTTAAGGGGAGAGCGCTTGAACAGCGAATTTCAGAAGGCCGTATACGAAGTGATCTCGCGCAGGCTGCGCGACAGGGTCCCTTCGCTCTCCGCCATAATCAGCGTAACGGGTGCCGATGTCGCCCCCGATCTGAAAACTGCTAAAATTTATGTAAGCATATACGACAGCTCTGAAGAGCGCAAGCTTGCGTCCTTCAATACTATTAAAGAAAATGCCGGTTTTATCCGTCATGAACTGTCGCACATGCTTCGCATCCGCACCGTGCCCGCGCTCACGTTCATTCTTGACGGCAGCATGGAATACGGCGCTCATATCGACGAAATTTTGAATAAATTGGACGTAAAAAGCGAAGATGACGACTGATAATTCGGTAGCGGCCGTGGCCGCGCGCATAAAAAAGGCAAATAAAGCGGCAATATTCTGTCATGCCCGTCCCGACGGCGACGCCCTGGGAAGCGGGCTTTCGCTGTGCCTGGCGATGCGTGCGTCTGGTAAAACTGCTGAATTTGTGTGTGAGGATGCCCCTCCCGAAAAGTTCTTTTTCATACCCGAGATGCGCGAGGTGAAAACCTCGCTTCCTCAGGACGACTACGACCTGTATATCGCCGTTGATTGTGCCGACGTCGCGCGCATGGGCGAGTTCGGGCATGCATTTTCGCGCTTTAAGGGCGATACTGTGTGCATCGACCACCACATATCCAATAAAGGTTTCGCAAAACTTAACTGCGTGCGCGTGTGCTCGGCCACATGCGAAATAATGCCCGAAGTGCTGTCGGCGGCCGGTTTTGAAATAACCGCGCCCATGTCAAACGCGCTCATGCTCGGGCTTATAACCGACAGCGGCACTTTCACCCACAGCGACGTCACCGCCCACACGTTCAATGTCGCGGCGGAGCTCCGTTCGGCGGGCGCCGATGTAAACAAGATCAATTACGAGATGTTCTCCCGTCAGAAAAAGGCTCGCGCCCTTTTGTTTTCGCGCGCTCTTTCAAACCTTCGCTTTGCATTGGACGACAGGTTGGCATTCATTCTCGTAACACAGTCCGCGCTTGATGAGACAGGCGCCAACCGCAGCATGACCGAAGGTTTTGTCGATTTTCCTCTGTCCGTCGACGGGGTGGAGGTTGCCATAGCCCTTCTGGAAATGAAGAGGGGGCAATATAAAGCTTCTCTTCGCAGCAAGCGCGTCGACGTGAACGCCGTGGCGGCAACGTTCGGCGGCGGCGGACACGTGCTTGCCAGCGGATGTATGCTCTTCGGCGAGTACGAAGAGGTAATAGATCGGCTCACTTACGCGGTGTTTCAGCATTTATGATTTTGAATAACGCGCCCGCAACGGGCTTTATAAACGTAAATAAAGCTACAGGCGTATCCTCCGCAAGAGAGGTGGCGGTCATAAAAAGGCTCACCGGGCTCCCGTGCGGGCATCTGGGCACTCTCGACCCGATGGCAAGTGGCGTTCTGCCGGTGGCTGTCGGCAATGCAACCCGCCTTTTCGACTATTTTTTAACAAAGCGCAAGCGCTACGTCGCCGAATTTACCTTCGGAATAGATACCGATACTCTCGATACGACGGGCACGGTGCTGTCGCGGTGCGATAAAATTCCCGCAGAGGTTGAGATAGAGGCGGTTCTTCCCGCGCTCACGGGCGACATTATGCAAGTCCCGCCCAACTACAGCGCAAAGAGCGTGAACGGCGTGCGCGGTTATGCGCTCGCTCGTCAGGGCAAAGAATTTTCCCTCTCCGCAAAGGCGGTCAGCGTGGGAGAGTTTAAACTTTTGGGCAGGGTGGACAAGGACATTTTCCGCTTTGAGATAGAGTGCGGCGGCGGCACCTACATACGCTCGCTCGCGCGCGACCTCGCCGCGTCTTTGGGCACATGCGCCGCAATGAGCGCGCTTTGCCGAACGGAGAGCGGCGGTTTTAAAATAGAAAACTCGATTGAAACGCGGGCTCTAACCCGCGATAACATAAACGAATATCTGATACCCACGGATTCGGTATTGCCATATCCTAAAATTACGCTCACCTCTTCGGAGTGCAGGCGCTATTTAAACGGCCTCGCCGTTAATACAGAGCTTGAAGCGGGGCAATACAGGGTCTATCTCGCCGAAGGCTCATTTTACGGAGTGGGCGTATCCGACGGCACAATTTTAAAATCGAGGTTAAAACTATGTTAGAGATAGTAAACTACAACAAAGACGAATACGATTTTCCCGCGCTCGTAGTACTCGGCTGTTTCGATGCCATCCACATAGGGCATGCCGAGCTTTTAAAAAAGGCCAAACTGCAGGCCAAGATAAACGGGCTTGACCTTGGAGTGATGATGTTCTCAGAAGGCAAGGGGGGAAGGCAGGTATTCACCTTCGACGAAAGGTTGAAGTTTCTCGAGGGGTACAACACAAAATTTGTGTTGAAAATCGACTATACCGAAGATTTTAAAAGCACCGCGGCATTAGATTTCCTGCACAACGTGGAAGAGCATGTAAACGTAAAGGCGTATATGAGCGGCAAGGACTTCCGCTTCGGCGCGGGCGCCAAGGGCAAGTCGTCCACGCTCAAAAATTATGCCGAAGACGAGGAGAACGGCGTCTGGTATATGCCTGTAAAGGATATCGCCGTCGACGGCGAAAAGGTGAGCACTACTCTCATCAAGCAGTGCATCGGAAACGGCGAGATCCAGAGGGCAAATGCTCTTCTTGGTCGCGAATATTTTGTCAGCGGCGAAGTTTGCGAGGGTCACGGAAGAGGCAGGTCGCTTGGTTTCCCCACTGCCAATATCGTATATCCCGCTGACAAAGTGCTTGTAAAGAGCGGCGTCTACGGCGTAGAGGCGGAAATTGACGGCACCGTATATAAGGGTGTGGCCAACTGCGGCCCCCGTCCCACGTTCGGCGAAGAGGCTGTCGTTTTAGAGGTGTATTTCGAAAATCTTTCCGAAGATCTCTACGGCAGGACTATAACCGTCAGGTTTCTCAATTACATACGCGGAATAAAGAAGTTTGAAAGCGCCGAAGAGCTTTCCGCTCAGATATCGCGCGATGCGGGCATGGTAGGCGCACCCGACAACCTTGCAGAGAGCGCGGCGGAAATATTTGATGAATCCGGCGAGATTACCGAAGCGGTCACGGCAGAACAAGCGGCAGACGAAACAATTCCCTCTGAAGCAGCAATTCCTGAGGAAGCCGCATCGGTTCCCGAAGAAGAAGCTGCAACAGAAGAGATGGCTGCCAATGAGGTTATTCCTGCCGAAGAGACAATTTCCGAGGCGGAAGAGCCCGTCTCTGAACAATCGTTTAAAGATACGGCGGTCCCCGCAACCGAGACGGTTGCAGATGAAGCCCGTAAAGGGGTGCCTTCCGAAGAGACTGAGAATGAAAGTGTGCCAGAAGAGCCTGTCCGTTCCGACAATATGTTTGAAGAGAGCGAGGATGCATGCGATCCCGAGGGCGTAAGTTTCGAGGTGGAAGGACCTGCCGAGGTTGAGGCGATATCATCTCTTGTCGAAGAGGTGTTTGAGGGCGAGCCGGGAGAAAGCGAAGATGCAACAGAAGGTGTTGACGCTGACGCTTATGAGGAGGATCTCCCCGAAACCGGGAATAAAACAGTCGACGAATTTGTACGCAAAAACAAGAGCCGCCGCAAAGGACGCGGCAAATCATCGCGCAGAAGAGGCAGTAATAAATGATAAAATTCGGCCCCAGCGGCAACAGCCGGAGTTTTTATGATATGGGCTATAAACATACCGAGCAGGCGGCCAGATATGTCAAAGATTTCGGTCTCGACTGCTTCGAGTATTCCTTCGGCAGGGGGGTAAATATGTCGGAGGGTAAGGCGGTATCCATAGGGGAGGCGTTCGCAGAGGAAAATATTGAGATCTCTGTGCATGCGCCATACTTTATAAACTTTGCCAACCCCTCAGACGAGGCGGCGCAGAAGTCGTACGGCTATGTTCTTGACAGTGCAAAATTTTTAAAATTGTTCGGCGGCAGCCGGCTGGTTTTCCATCCCGCCGCGCAGGGCAAAGCCGCGCGCGAAGATGCTGTGGCGCTCACCGAAGATCGCCTTAAAGTCCTTCGCGACTATATCTACCTCAACGGCTATGAAGACCTGATGTTCTGCCCCGAGGTAATGGGCAAGCTCGCCCAGATAGGCACGCTAGAAGAGGTGGTGCGCTTCTGCAAGATAGATAGAATTTACACCCCGTGCGTCGATTTCGGTCATCTCAACTCGCGCGAGCAGGGCAGTTTGAAGACGGCGGACGACTACAAGTCGCGCCTGGAGTACATGATATCCGAGCTCGGATATGAAAGGGTAAAGCACTTCCATGTGCATTTTTCCAAGATAATGTACGGCGGCAAGGGCGAAATAAAGCATCTCACCTTTGCCGACGATATATACGGCCCCGAGTTTGAACCGCTCGCCATAGCCTTAAAGGAGCTCGGATTAGAGCCCTATATAGTCAGCGAGTCAGACGGTACCCAGGCCGAGGACGCCCGCGCAATGAAGGATATTTATAACTCTGTCAACTGAAAAATACGCATTGCGCGCATGGCGTTACAAGAGGCGTCCGCGCAATGAAAGAGATATACAATAAGGTTTGACATATCGCTCATATTTTGCTAAAATAATATAAAAAGAACGGCCGCAACATACGGGCGCGGCCGCAATAAACCGCGGCGTAACAGTTCCGCGGTATCTCGCGCAGAGCCCTGCGCGGTTTGGAATTTTTATGATTTCAGAGAGGTCACGCAAGATATTCAAGGCTGCGGGCGCAGACAAACTTGTGGTAACTGCCCCCGATTTAAGGTTTTATTTAACAGGCTTTGCCAGTTCCGACGGCATGGTAGTGGCGGATGAAAACGGCACAACGTTCTATACCGACGCGCGCTATTTAGAGGCGGCGGCTGCCGCGCTCAAGGGCAGCGGAATAGATGTAAAGGAGCCACCCAAAGGCGGCTATATATCCCTCGTTTCGTGCGATAAGGTCGCCGCGGCGCTCTCGCGCATAACCGCCGACGAATATCTTTCGATATCAAAACAAGTAAGAGAGATCGTCGACTGCACTCCCGCCTTCACGGAGGCGATGGGTGTGAAGGACGAGGGCGAACTCGCCGCAATAAAAAAGGCGTGCGAGATTGCCGACAGGGCTTACGTCGATATGCTCGGAGCCTTCAAAGAAGGCATGACCGAGAACGACGCCGCTGCGGAACTTGAATACCGCATGCGTAAATTTGGCGCAAGCGGCCCTTCGTTTGAAACTATCATGGCTTTTGGCGAAGGTTCTTCCGTTCCCCATCACGAAACCGGCTCAAGAAAGCTTAAATTCGGCGACATAATACTTATGGACTTCGGCTGCAAGTGGGGCGGATATTGTTCCGATTGCACGCGCACTTTCCTCTTCGGCGACGATAAAAAGCACGAAGAGTTCAAAAAAGCGTATGAAAAGGTGCTGGAGGCCCACATGGCCGCAAAGGCGCAGATCTGCGACGGCATGACGGGCCAGGCGGCCGACGCTGTTGCAAGGGACGTACTCAAGGGTGCGGGGCTGGATAAATATTTCACTCATTCCCTCGGCCATGGCATAGGCATAAACATTCACGAGTTTCCCAGGCTTGCTCCGAGGAGCGCCGACGTCCTCAGGAACGGCATGGTCTTTTCAGACGAGCCGGGCGTCTATTTTGAAGGCAACTTCGGTATCCGTATAGAGGACAGTATAACTTTGGAAAACGGCAGGGTGGTGAGCCTCACCGATTCCGATAAAAAGCTCACCATACTTTAAAATATGAATGTGCGGCGCAATGAATTGCGACGGATCAGTGTAGCGGCGTTGAGAATACGCCGCCGTTAAAAACAGAGAAAAAATAATTTGTAAATGGAGATATATTATGGCATCAATGTTGGCAGGCGATATCCGCAAAGGTTCAACCTTCGAATACAACGGCAAGGGCGTATACACCGTAACCGAATTCCAGCACGTTAAGCCCGGCAAGGGCGCGGCATTTGTCAGGGCTACGCTCAAAAACGTAGTTACCGGACAGGTTCTCTCCGATGTAACTTTCAACCCCACCGCAAAGCTCGAGACGGCTCAGGTTGAAACACGCAAAATGACTTATTCCTATACCGACGGCGAGTTCTACTATTTCATGGATCCCGATACTTTCGAGATGACTACTCTTAACTTCGGTCAGGTGGAAGAGGCGTTAAAGTACATCAAGGAGAACGATGTTGTCACCATGAAGTTCCTCTCAGGCACGGCATTCTCTGTCGAGCCCGAGAATTTCGTCGAACTCAAAATAACCGAATGCGAACCAGGCGTAAAGGGCAACACTGCCACCAATGCCATGAAGAACGCTATTGTTGAAACGGGCGCAACCATAAAAGTTCCCATGTTCGTGGAAGAGGGCGAAGTTATCCGCATCGATACCCGCACGGGCGAATATATGTCGCGCGTCGGCAAGTAAGATAAATAATCTATGAAGGCGGTCATTCAAAGGGTGGGGCGCACTTCGCTTTCTGTTGAAGGCAGCCTCATATCCGAAATACCGTTCGGTCTTGCGGTGTATCTCGGCGTAAAGTCGGGCGACACCGACGATATGCCTGCGGCAATGGCGAAAAAAATTGCCGCCCTGCGCATATTTGAGGACGAAAACGGCAAGATGAATCTCTCCGTCAAAGATGTCGGCGGCGAAGTGCTTATGATCTCGCAGTTTACGTTATATGGCGACTGTTCTCACGGCAACCGCCCGAGTTTTACTCTCGCGGAGCGCCCCGAGCGCGCCAACGAGCTCTATCAGAGGACCTGTGAAGAGCTGAAGGCACACGGCGTGCCAGTAAAGACGGGCGTGTTCGGCGCCGATATGAAGATCGAGCAGTTCAACGACGGGCCGGTTACAATTATTTACGAAATATAAATGATAGCAGGGCGAGTCGTTACAATTCGCCCTGTTTTGCTGTTTTTTAGTCTATGAAAATTCAATTTTTAGGTACGGCTGCGGCAGAGGGCGTGCCCGCAATGTTTTGCAACTGCGATATCTGTAAAAATATCCGCGCCCTCGGTGCGGGTGAATACCGCACGCGCACGCAAGTTTTTATCGACGGCGAGCTCTCCGTCGATTTTCCGCCCGAAGCCTATGTGCATTCGCTCAGGTATGGCTTCAGCCTTGCGGACTTAAAATATATCTTTGTCACACATTCGCACATGGATCATTTCTACGCGCATGACTTTATCCTGCGCGGCTACCGCTATGCGAGCGGCTTTGGTTCGCCTCTGCAGATATACGGAAATAAAGAGGTGTGCACTGTGTTTTCGGAGTGTACTCGCAGGGAGATGAAGCCAGCCGTTGCGACAAACGTACAGATGAACGAGATCTCCGCATACCGCAGCTATGATATAGGCGGGTACAGATTGCTGACGATGCCCGCTGTGCACAGCAATACGGAGGAGGCGCTGTTATTTTATATAGAGAAGGGCGGCAGAGGCTATCTGCACCTGCACGATACGGCCCTGCCCGACGGCGGCATATACGAGTTTTTGCATGCAAACGGCGCAAGGGCGCAGGCCGTCGCCCTCGATTGCACCTATGCCGACAGGACGGGCATACCCCGACCCAGGCACATGAACATTGAGGACTGTGAAGAAGTCATCAAAAATTTAAAGGCGGCGGGGGTGTGCGACGATAAAACGAAGTTTATAATAACACACTTCTCGCATAATTGCAACCCTGTCCGCGCTCGGCTTGCTGTAATTGAAAAACGTTACGGCGTTACAGCCGCCTGCGACGGCATGGAGATAGAAATTTAGTTCGTTTTTGATATGAAGATAATAAAGCACTTTATAACTATCACAAGACATCGCTTAAAGGTATGCAAATATTGCTTCAAGTCGGGCCTCATATGGCAGGGGCTCACCCACGACCTCTCCAAATACAGCCCTTCGGAGTTCTTCGCCGGAGCGCGGTTTTATCAGGGTAACATGAGCCCGCAGGTAAAGGAGAGGATGGTGCTCGGATATTCGGCGGCTTGGCTGCACCACAAAGGCCGCAATAAGCACCACTTCGAATATTGGCGTGACGTCGATAAAACGGGCAAAAATGCCCCCGTAAAAATGCCTGCAAAGTACTTCGGCGAGATGATATGCGACAGGGTAGCCGCATGCCGCATATATTTGAAGGAGAATTATACGCAGCGCAGCGCGCTTGAGTATTTCGAGCGGCGCACCGACGTATCATATATGCACCCCGAAACGGCTGCCGACCTCAGATACTTTTTGGCGCTCATTGCAGAAAAGGGGGAGGACGTCGCATTCAGGGAGCTCAAGGCTTACATCAAGTCGGAGCGCAAACGTGAGAAGCGGGAGCGTAAAGCCAAAATTAAGCAGTATAAGAGTGAAAACTGAGCATGTTTGCACATATTTATATCACATATAGTATTATGTAAATCAACATATTTGTTAAATATAGCAATAAAATTAAGCGCGGGCAGAAACTTCTGCCCGCGCCATGTTTTAAGTTGGGGTTTAAATATCTGAAGGTTTTAATTTTTTGATTTTAAGTTCATGCCCTGCGATTTGGGCCCGTTCTATCACCTCAAAAGTACCGCTGAGGTCTTTTCTTATCGTAACGGTGTTCAGGGTGTCATACCCCAAACGTTGATATAATTTTAAAGCTTCAATGTTGCGTGCGGCTACTTCAAGGTAGAGCGACATCGAATATTCTTTAACTATCTCTTCCAGAAGGGTAATGGTTTCGCCTGCTATGCCGCGCCTTTGGTATTCAGGCTCAACGAACAGGTGTTCAAGCCAGTCAACGGCCCCGCCGCGGCTTCCGAGATGTGCAAATCCTGCAATCTCTCCGTTATAATTTATAAAGTAAAATTTATTGCCTTCGTTTATCCATTGCCCGAGATCAGCCATGGCGTCGTCATCGGTAAGATCCTCGTCGTTATGTTCCTTCCAGAATCCCTTGATCAGTTTTATCGCTTTGCCTTGCAGCTGTGGCGCATATAAACGCAGTGATACTTTCATAGTCACTTCCATAAGTTCTTGAGTTATATTTTATGTCGCTCCCGCCGACTTCGTGATAGGCGTTTTATTCCCATGCTGCACCATAAAAAAAGGCACCCGGAAAGGTGCCAAATCATGGTGGAGCATAGCGGATTCGAACCGCTGACCTCTACACTGCCAGTGTAGCGCTCTACCAACTGAGCTAATACCCCATGCCCATATATTATAACAGAAGACATGCTGTTTTTACAAGCAATTTTACAATCGTTTTGCGTTAATGTTCAATATTTTTATATTGTTTTTGTATGTATAGAACAGCTCTGTTGTAAGCTTGAGATGAAATTATTTGACAAAATTGCGTCATAATGCATCATATCATGTAATTAATTATACATAATATATGAATTTATGTAAATAATTCTCGGAATATTGACATTTTGGCAAAATGTTATATAATAAAAAATGTGATAAACAAACAAGAGCGGCTGGCTCGGGGAGGTTTTTGGTTTGTTCCAGATTTTTATGACGGCGGTCAACGCCATAGTTCCGATAGTGTTGCTTATCGTGCTTGGCTACATATTGAAGAGGATAAAATTCCTTACCGGTGAGTTTTTAAAGATAGGCAACAAGCTTGTGTTCAACGGGTGTCTCCCGTCCATGTTGTTCATAAATATATATAATATAGACGATCTGTCCTCCGTGGACTGGTCGCTAGTCATTTATTCGGTAGTGGCGGTGTTCGTTATTTTCGGCATAGGTTTGGTGACGAGCATACTGACCACCCAAGATAACCGCCGCCGCGGTGTAATTTTGCAGTGTTGCTATCGCAGCAATTTTGCTATAATAGGTATATCGCTTGCGGCTTCGCTGGCTGGCAATGCTGCCGGCGCCGCCGATACGGTAAACGGTGTAGTAGCCATAATCCAGGCGTTCACCATCCCTATTTTTAATATTCTCGCGGTCATTTCGCTCTCAATATTTGTGGGCAGGACCGATGCTCAGGTTGATGAGAACGGTATGCTCGTAAAGGGCGCAAAGCATCACACCGACGTAAAGAAGATACTTTTGAATATAATCAAAAATCCGCTCATAATAGGTATAGTGTTAGGTCTCGTATTCGTCGGTCTGCGCTATGCGGAGATCGCCATCTGGGGCAGTCCGGCACCGTTCACAATTAAGGACGATTTAACATTTATATACGACACTCTCGATGATTTGAAATCTATTGCGACGCCTCTCGCGCTCATTGTTCTCGGCGGTCAGTTTGAGTTTTCTGCCGTAAAGGGTATGTCGAAGGAGATAATAGTGGGTACTGTGTTCCGTATAGTCATTGCCCCTCTTATCGGCGTCGGCTGTGCCGTGCTCCTGAGTGAATTTACCGACCTCGTGCAGTTCGGGCAGACTGAGTATCCTGCGCTCATTGCCTTGTTCGGAACGCCTGTCGCCGTATCCAGCGCCATAATGGCGGGTGAGATGGGCAACGATGAACAGCTTGCCGGTCAGCTCGTCGTGTGGACGAGCATAGCTTCTATTGTCACGTTATTTGCAACGGTATTCCTGTTGATGACATTCGGATTATTGGCGGTGTAAAATGAAGCTTCTTGCAGTAACGGCGCGCAGCGCCACATTTTCAACCGGATACGGGAGCGCATATTTTGCGCCTATGCCCTTTAATGTAAAGCTCAACGGCGAGTTGGTTAGGGAGCGTGAGGAGCACAATGTCTTTTCGCTTTTCTCGCTCATGCCCGACACGGAGTATGAACTCGATACGGGCGGGAGTAAACTGAAATTCAAGACTGAGAGCGAAACTTTGTTTCTCAATGTAAAGGATTTCGGTGCTGCCGGCGACGGCGTGCGTAACGACGCTCCCTCTTTTTCTGCGGCTATAGCCTGCGCGGAGGATGGGAGCACGGTGTACGTCCCTGCCGGTGACTATCTGCTCACTCCCGTCTTTTTAAAGAGCGGCATAACGCTCTGGCTCGACGGCGGAGCGCGCCTTTTGGGTGAGATTGACAGGACTGAATATCCCGTTCTGCCGGGAATTTGCGGCGAAGGTGACGCCCGCCGTAACTTTGGCACCTGGCAGGGCGAAGAGGCAAACTGTTTTGCTTCCGTTTTAACTGCAATAAATTGCAAAAATATTGCAATAATTGGTGAAGGTACGGTGGACGGCAATGCGCTTTCTTCCGATTGGTACCAAAATCACAGAGTGATGCGCATTGCGTGGCGTCCGCGCGGATTGTTCTTCAATCGCTGCAACGGAGTATTAGTGCAGGGAATAACTGTGCGCGATACGCCTTCGTGGAATGTACACCCTTATTTTTGTAAAAACGTCAAACTCTATAATCTCGGGCTTTACAATGCTCCATCCATGCCCACGACTGACGGTATAGATCCCGACTGTTGCGAAAATGTGGACATTGCGGGCGTAAATATCTCTGTCGGCGATGATTGCATAGCCATAAAGTCAGGCACTTTAGAACTTGCCCGCCGCTATAAAACGCCCTGCAAAAATATAACCGTGACCGACTGTCTTATGGAGAGCGGCCACGGCGGGGTGGTATTTGGCAGCGAGAGTTCGGGCGGTATAGAGAATGTGCTCGTCGAGCGATGCCTGTTCCGTGGAACCGAGCGCGGCTTCCGCATAAAGACGCGCCGCGGCAGGGGGAGAGTGGGGGAGATAAGCGGCGTCACGTTCAGAAATATTGTCATGAAAGACGTAGTTACGCCATTCGTAATTAATATGTACTACAATATGGGCGACCAGACAGGTCATACCGAATACGTATGGACGACCGAAAAACTGCCCGTGGACGAATTGACGCCGATAGTGGGCGATTTTGAATTTTGTGACATGGTATGCACGGGTGTGTGCTGCTGTGCGGGTGCATTTTACGGTCTGCCCGAAGAGCCGATAAAGCGCATAAAGCTCAAAAATGTCAGCTTTTCATACAACAAAAACTGCGCGCCCTCCTTTCCCGATATGAAGGAAAAGAACAGTATGGTTAAAAACGGCGGGCTGTATTTTCAGTTTACCGACAGGGTGGAGTTGGAGAATGTTGCCTTTTGCGGCGCAGACGGGGAAGAGATCGTGTGCGAGGGCGTCGGATCTGTACAAAGAAGATGAATGTATAGTACTATGCGCGGCATAATCGCGTAATTAATTTTAAAATCAACGGCGCCGCGGCTTTTTTGCCGCGGCGCCGTTGTCTTATAAGGTGTGAGCTCGGATCAGGATATGTCGTAAATTATCCTATCTCTGCCTTTATCCGGCTCAGGGCGTTCTTCTCAAGTCGCGAAACCTGCGCCTGCGATATGCCGACCTGTCCAGAAATTTCCGTCTGCGTTTTGCCTTCAAAGTATCTCAGATACAATATGTGCTTCTCGCGTTCGTCAAGTTTTTGCATGGCTTCATACAGGGCGGCTTTTTCCGTCCACACCTCGTCGTTGTTCTTTTCGTCGAATATCTGGTCCATCAGAAGAAGAGTGTCGCCTGCCTTGTTGTAAACGGGGTCGTACAGCGATATCGGGTCCGATATGGCGTCGAGGGCGTAGGCTACTTCCGAAACGGCTATGTGCATCTGTTCGGCTATTCTGTCATAAGTCACGGCGTCCTCTTTCTCTTCAAGCTCTTCGCGCACTTTCAGTATGCGGTATGCAGTGTCGCGTATCGAGCGCGAAACGCGGAGTGAATTTCCGTCCCTTATATATCGTTTTATTTCGCCGAGTATCATGGGCACCGCATAGGTCGAAAATTTTACGCCTATAGAGAGGTCGAAGTTGTCGATCGCTTTTATAAGTCCCACGCATCCGGCCTGGAACACATCGTCTGCGTTGGCGTTTTTCGACCAGAACCGCTTCACGAGAGAAAGCACCAATCTCATGTTGCCTATTATGAACTTGTCGCGCGCTTTGCTGTCGCCGTTTTTCAGCCTTATCATAAGTTCGGTCTGTTCTTTGGGCGAAAGAAGGGGAAGTCCTGCCGTATTTACACCGCAAATACTTACTTTCTGTAGCATTTTCACCTCCGGTATGTAATTGCCTTTGTGAGTCACGGGCAAAGGAGTGCGCCGGGAGTAGGGGCTATTCTGATTTTGGGACGCTTATCTTAAGTATGTTTAATTTCGCGTCGTTTTATTCGCTCTGACAGATTTATTATTTTTGTTTATGTTGCGCAGAACCGAGTTTGTGCGAGGCTTGCATATATTAGACTCCCTCGCGCCAAAAAAATTGACAAGTTCCGTCCTGAAAGTTATAATATTGGTTAAATTGCGTTTGCCGCATAATTTAATTTGTGCAGCGATGTAAATTAATAAGTAAAGGTAAATATTTACAGATAAATATGTTAAGAATAGTAACCGATTCTTCGTCGGAAATTTCTCAGGAAGAGGCAAAGCGGCTTAATATCGACGTCCTGCCGCTGACAATAGTATTCGGCAACGAACAATACCGCGACGGAATAGATATAACATCTGACGAATTCTACAATAAGCTGGTCTCTTCGCCTGAATTCCCTCACACCGCTCAGCTCGGCTACGATGAGCTGATGGGGCTGTATGCAGACGCAAAGGAAAAGGGAGACGAAGTGCTTGTGATCCCTATTGCTTCTGCGCTTTCAGGCTCTTTCGACTGGGCGGAGCGCGCCGCCAAAGAGAGCGGGTACGACAAAATAACCGTGTATGACAGCAAGTGTACCACGTTTATGCTTGAGATCCTTGTGCGTGAGGCCGTGCGCCTGCGCGACAAGAGCGCGGCGGAGGTCATTGCCGCTCTTGACGAGCTCCGTCCCCGTATAGTTCTCTTTGCCGCTCTCGATACCCTCGAGTATCTGAAGCGCGGCGGCAGGATAAATAAGACGGCCGCAACCGTGGGCGGCATGCTCAAGATCAAGCCCGTCATAACCGTTTCCGGCGGCGGCGCGGTCGAGCTTATACATAAGAGCATCGGAATGAATTCGGCTTTAAAATACATAGCCGAGCGCTTCCTTTCCGACAAAAGGGATGAAAATTTTGCCGTCCGAACAATATATTGCATGAACGGCGTCAACTGTGAAAAACTTCGCCCGCTTGTCAAAATAAACGGCGGGGCTTGTGAAAATATCTGTCCTGTAATAGATACTCACATCGGTCCGAAGGCGGCCGGGATAGTATATGTGCGCGCAAGCGCGCGTCAGATATAAGGCCTGTTCTGCCGGTTTTACGGGCGTTTGTCTGCGGTTAATTTCATGTTTTGACGGCAATAATTATTGAACCGGCTAATATGGGCATGGTTGCTTGCGGCGCAAGGATAACATTGTGAAGTATAAGCTTCAAAATAGTACTTGCATTGCGCGGCGGAAAATGGTATAATATATGCAAACCATCAGATTGATTTTGCGTTGAAATAAAAAAACTATAGTGGAGGTTAATTTTAAAATGTTGACGGCGGACTATATTGTCCTTGGTCTGCTCCTGGTATTCGTCCTCATCGGCGCGCTTGTAGGTTTCGGAAAGGGACTCAAGTTTTTCACGAGCGGAATTTTCGGGATAATTATTTCTGTGTTCGTCTGCTATCTGATCTTCGGCCTTGTTTTAAGTTGGAGCGTCGTTTCCGACCTTCTTGCAAGGTTTAACGAGTGGTTGCGCGAACAGGGCAATGTGGGTACGTTCTTTGCCGATATTTATATCGACAGGGTTGTGCTCGCCGTTGTGCTTTTCCTGATAGTTCAGATAGTGAGAATGATCATTGTAAAAATACTTAAGAGCATATTCGAGATCGACAATATCTTCGTAAAGGTTATCAACAAGGTTGTCGGCGCGGTGTTTTTTGCCGCAGTGTTCGTGGCTCTTCTTCTCTTTGCATTCCAGATAGTAAGCTGGATAGGGGGAGATACGGCTGCAAACTTCCTGAGTTATTTTGACGGCAGCGCGCTGCTTTTGGATAAACTCTATCTCAACAATCCGTTGAATGCGATCTTTTCCTGAATTCAAAAATCTGTTTACTATGATGCGGCGGCGCAAATTGGCGCCGCCGCATTTATTTGCAGACGGGCAGAGGCGGCGTGTAACAAATAATCCTGCCGGTGCATATAATAATAGTGCCGCTTGCGCACCATTTGCACGGTACTGTTTAAGAGTATGCGAAGTACTATGTCAAACATAACGGCGGCGGGAGGATAGGTTTTGGAATTTTCATATAATCAGATAAGGCAGATGGATGTAGTCAGCGTAACCGACGGCAAACACCTGGGAAGGGTGTGCGACATTGTATTCAGCTTTCCTGAAGGTCGCGTCTGCGGCTTTAACGTGACGGGCAGCAAAGGTTTCAAGCTTACGCGCCCCGATTTCTTTATTCCGCTCAGCGCTGTAGTGCGCATAGGCGAAGACGTCATCATCACCGACGCGGAGTGCATGACGCCGCCCAAAGATAAATGCCGCAAGCCGCTATTCCGTAAGCCCGATTGCCATTCGGAAGAACATCATCAGGAATGTGCGCCCAAGGCGCGGAGAAATTACGATGAATACGAATGAGGTTTTTTAATACAGCGCGCCCTGCTTCCTTTTCAGGTTAGGCAGGGCGCGCTGTTGTCATAAATGATGAGCGGGCCGTTTGTAAAATAGCCGATCATAAAATATTTTCAAGTTTAAGGCGGTAATTGTCGGGCAGAGTTTGCGCCATTCGCTTAACTATTTCCAGGTTTGCAAGCGCCAGCGGATAGTCGTCGGTGTAGATGTATGAAAAAGCTTCGTTAAGTCTGTAGTCCACATAAGCTATGTCGTTGTGCGGGATAAACATATGCAGTTTGCTCTTCTTGTCGGACCACATGGCTCTTACGGCGTCTGCATCTGTGCTGTTAGCCGTTGCGTCTTCCACCTTTTCGTACAGTGTTTCGACTGCGCCGTAAAATTCGTCGAACTCATGCCCCAAATAGATATCGACAAATATGAAAAATGCGATGCATGCAACAGTCGCTGCAAGAGTCAGACATATAGATCTTACCATCTTTCGTTCACCGCAATATTTAAGATCTGATACTTTTCTCCGCGCTTCTGAAAGTATACCCTGCCGTTTCCGTCTACCGTCATAACCAGCACCTTGTTTATTTTGACGCCCTGCTCTTTCAGAAAACCGTCGAGCTTTTCCCGCGTTATGCCGCAGGTGGACAGATTGTGTCTGTTCAGTTTGCCGCTGTCGATAAGCGCCACGGCAAGCGAATTCGTCTTTTGTTCGCGCTCCAGAGCCGAAAAACTTCCGTTGGCTTCATACAGTCCGTAATACACGTCGTCGAGGTTGAAGTATCCCGCGGCGCGCATGCTTTCGATGAGGTCGCTAACGTCCAGATTGTTCTTTTTCAGCTGGTATTCATCGATACCCTCTTTTGTGATGACTATCGACGGACGGCCGCAGATTATTGCTTTCATCGGATTGAACCACAGGTCTAAAAGCCACACCATCTGGTGCAGTATGAACATAGCAACTATCGACACTACGCCGTATAAAAGCGGAATGGTGGAGTCTGCCATTGGAATGCATGCAAGTTCAGCAATCAGAAGAGTTATAATAAATTCAAACGGCTGCATTTCGCCTATCTGGCTTTTGCCCATAAGGCGCATCACGATAAGCAACGTTATAAATATTATCGCCGTCCTCACAAAAATAAGCGCCATACAATAAGTATCGCTAAAATACGGCGCAATATTCCTTGCAAAAGGGAGAGCCGTGTGTTATAATTTCTTAAAATATTATTGCGCAGTCGCGTTAAGTGGTGCCGGTAGGACAGCCGGTAAACGAAAGGTAGAACCTGCGGTGACTGTGCGCGTCCATTATCTTATTTCAGTATTGGGCGCTTCAGAGCGCTCTTTCTTTTTATGTCTGTTACAGATAGGATCGTAAATATGCGGGCGGACGGCATGCGCTTCGGCACAGAGCGCACGCGCGCTCTTTTGGATAAGCTTGGTTCTCCCGATGAAAAACTTAAGATAATTCATGTCTCCGGCACCAACGGCAAGGGCTCTGTGTGCGCATATCTTACCTCTATTTTGCTTGCCGATGGCAAGACCGTGGGTACTTACACCACGCCCGAAGTGTTTTCGTTCGAAGAGCAGTTCTGTATAAACGGCGAACCGTTAATGACTTACGAAAAGTATCTGCGTCGAGTGCAGCAGGCCGCCGACGGCATGGCCGACAGTCCTACTGCCTACGAGCGGCAGACGGCAGCCGCTTTCCTCATGTTTGCCGGAGAGGGGTGCGAGTACGCGGTGGTGGAGTGCTGCATGGGCGGCCTTGAAGATACGACCAACGCAGTCAATAAAAAGCTGCTTGCGGTAGTCACTTCGGTCTCGCTTGAGCATACGAAGTATCTGGGCGATACTCTTGAGAAAATAGCTCGCCACAAAGCCGGTATAATAAATAATTGTCCCTCGGTCATCTCTCGCTGCGTGCCGCAGGAGGTGCGCCCGATATTCTTTAATCTCGGTGCGGTCATCGCCGAAGAGCCGTGCGATATCCGGGAGTGTGAGGAGGGTACGTATTTTGATTGCGGCGGGCAGAGATATTTCACCAAAATGCTCGGCTGCAGACAGCCGTACAACGCCGCGACGGCCATAACGGCGGCAAAAATTCTCGGAATAGGCGACGCGGCGACTGTCCGCGGCATAGCGCAGGCAGAGATTCCGGGCAGATTGCAGCTCATCCGTGCGGACGGGCGCGACTATATCCTGGACGGGGCGCATAACCCCGAAAGTTTTATTCCTCTCGCCGCAATGCTGGTCGGCCGATATGCGGGGCGGGAGCGCGGAATAATTTACGGGTGCCTGAGCGACAAGGATATAGGCACTGTTCTAAACGGGCTTAAGGGTTGCGCCGAGCACGTTGTGGGCGTGCGGCCGGATAGTTACAGAGCTATGGATTTCGATAAAATAATTTCAGAGTGTCGCGCGGTCTTTGCCGATGTCGGCGGCGCCGCAAGCATGGGCGAGGCGCTTGAAAGCTGCCGCGGCGACGTTGTCGCCGTCTGCGGAACGTTCACTTTTTTAAAGGAGGCAAGGGAGTGGATAGAGAAAAGGCTATAAAGGCGGTGGAAGATTTTCTTACCGCAGTGGGAGAAGATGTTACGAGGGAGGGGCTAAAGGATACTCCCGCTCGCGTGGCGGATATGTTTGCCGAACTGCTCGGCGGCAATTCGGACGATGCTGCCCGCCATCTTTCGAAGACGTTCAATGTGCAGTCAGGCGATATGGTCATCGAAAAGGATATTGCCTTTTCCTCTACATGCGAGCATCATCTCATGCCGTTTTTCGGTAAAATTTCCATTGCGTATGTCCCAAACGGCAGGGTAGCGGGTCTTTCAAAACTCGCGCGGACGGTGGAGGTGTACGCAAAGAGGCTCCAGCTTCAGGAACAGCTTACCTCGCAGATTGCTGAGGCGGTCCATAAATATCTCGGCGCGCGCGGAGTTTTGGTACTATGCGTGGCAGAGCACACCTGTATGACCTGCCGCGGCGTAAAAAAATTCGGTTCAAAAACGATGACTTACAGTACGGCGGGCGACTTTCCTGCCGACAAAGCCGCAGAGGTATTGGCGCTTTTAAAATAGCGCGGGCAAATGTAAGCGGTCAAAATATTTTTTTAATCAACCATGTACGCATTTTATGATAATCGGAAATAAAAATTTTAAGTGCGGAACGCACGTTATGGCTATAATAAATCTCACTCCCGACAGTTTTTTTCCTGCCAGCAGGCACAATGAGAGCGATGTGCTTTCAGCCGTCGAGCGCGCCGTAAATGAAGGAGCAGAGGTGATAGATATAGGCGCTCAGTCCACTCGTCCCGGATATTCTGAGGTGAGCGCGGAAGAGGAGATAGGGCGTTTTCTCAAACCGCTCGTTGAGATAAAAAAGCGCTTTCCCGTTCCCGTCTCCGTGGATACTTACTTTTCTCTCTCTGCACGCGCCGCACTCGAAAACGGCGCCGATATGATAAACGACGTCTGGGGGCTCACCCATGATGAGGATATGGCGCGCACGGTTGCAAAATTCGGCGCTTCGGTCTGCATAATGCACAATGCTTCGCAACCTCTTGTCGGCGATATCTGGCAGCCGATAGATAGCTTTTTGAAAAATTCTTTAAATCTTGCCATATCAGCAGGTATAGATAAAGACAGAATCTGTATAGACGGCGGCATAGGTTTTGCCAAGTCGCGTGAGCAGAATTTTGAGCTTTTAAACGGCTATGAAAGGCTGCACTCCCTCGGCTATCCGCTTCTTTTGGGCGTCAGCCGCAAGTCAATGTTCGGCGGCAGGGTGGATGACAGGCTTGCGCCCACGGTAGAGGCCACCCGCCTTGCAGTCAGAAAAGGCGTAATGTTCGTGCGCGTTCACGATGTGGCCGCCAATGTTAAGGCTATCCGCGAAATGAATTCAGGTGAAAGCAATGGGTAAAGTTATAGTAAAAAAACTTAAAATAAAGACGTGCCACGGCGTAAACGATTTTGAAAAGAGGCAGCCGCAGCGCTTTGAATTTTCCGCCGAGGTCGATTGCGATTTCTACGAAGCGGCAAAGAACGACGAGATCGCGCAGACGGTAAATTACTCCACGGTGTGCAAAATAATTACGGCTGTGGCAACGCAGAACGTATTCAACCTCATCGAAACGCTCGCAAGCCGCTGTGCTGCGGCAATACTCGATAACTTCCCGCAGGCGAAGGCTGTAAAAGTTCGCGTTGAAAAGCCGCAGGCGCCTGTAAAGGCAAAGTTCAAAACGGTGGCGGTAGAGGCATATCTTAAACGCTCTACAGTCTATCTTTCGCTCGGCTCAAGCATGGGCGACAGAAAGGCTTACCTCGATTTTGCCGTAAAAGAACTCTCTTCGACCCGCGGCGTCACCGTTAAAAAGATGTCATCCTATTCGGAGAGCGAGCCTTACGGCGGCGTCGCCCGCAATAAATTTCTTAACGCGTGTGCGGAGATCGAAACTTACCTTCCGCCGCGCGCCCTTCTGCACGAGATACACCGCATAGAGGCGGCGGGGGAGCGCAGCCGCACCTTGCGCTGGGACGACAGAACGCTGGATATCGATATCATATTCTACGGCAGGGAGATCATCTGCGAGGACGGACTTATCATTCCTCACGCCGACTACATGAACAGGTCGTTCGTTATAGAGCCGCTTAAAGAGATCGCTCCGGATTTTATATGTCCGGGCACCGGAAATAGGGTAAAAGAGTTGTCTGTTTCGGATAGTAATTGAGTTTCGTTGCGTCAGAATGCGGGTCGCTTTGAATTGTGATTTGAGATATTTTGAAAGATTGTGTCATTTATACCTTTCTGATTGAAAATTTGTTACGTTTTGCTAAAATAGAACAATTATTTTATATGCAATGTGCACAAAAATTTTCAAAAAATCTATACAAAATGCAAATTATATGCTATAATTTGTATAGCTTGGGGTGGTATAATAGAAAAGTTTCGTCCGCAGTAAAAAAAACGGACGCCGTAAAATCTCTGTGCGGCGTTCTTTTGTTTGCCGCTTCGGCTAAATATTACACTATTTTAATCGGTGCCGTTCAATATATGAGGAAACAATTACTCGTGTGGCAATGCGTGCGGTTAATCGGGTTTAGGAGTGATTTGTTTTGGAAAAGATAGGAATTATTGATTTGGGATCCAATTCTGCCAGGCTCGTCATCGTCAACCTCTTCCAGGAGGGTTATTTCATGGTTGTTGACGAGCTTAAAGAGAGTGTCCGCCTCGGTCAGGATATGGAGCGCGACGGCTTTTTGAAGCCCCAGCGTGTAGCGGAAACTATAAAGACGCTTAAAATGTTCCGCAAGCTCTGCGACGCGAGCGGGGTGAGCAGGATAATAACTGTGGCCACGGAGGCTGTGCGCAAGGCCAAAAATCAGCGCAGTTTTCTCGACGAGATACAGGCCAACTGCGGTTTGAAAATAAAAGTTCTTTCTGCAGAGGAAGAGGCAACGCTTGTATATCGCGGCGTCATAAACACTATGGACGTGCCTAAGGGCATAATTTTAGAGATCGGCGGCGGTTCAACCAAGATAGTTTACTACAACAGGCGCAATATGCTCAACTACGCAACGCTTCCGTTCGGCTCCGTCACCCTTACCGACATGTTTTCCAACGACGGGCTCAGGCCCGAAGAACAGGCGGCTAAGATCGAGGAATTCTTCACCGAACAGCTCAAAAGCGTTGAGTGGCTTCCGGAAGTTGATTCCGATGCGCAGATGATAGGCGTGGGCGGCTCTTTCCGCAATCTCTTCAAAATCAATAAGATGGTGCACAAGTACCCTCTTGATACTGTGCATAACTACAATATGCTTACTGAGGACTTTTTGCCGCTGTACGACATGATCAAAGTCCTCGATCTCGATAAAAAGAAGAAGATAAAAGGGCTGTCCGCCCAGCGGGCCGACATATTGCCCGCGGCGCTTGCAGTCATCCGTGCATTCGTAGGTTATATGCACGTTGATAATTTTACTATATCGGGCGCGGGACTCCGCGAGGGCATAATGTTCAACCAGGCGCTGCCTTCCACTATAGAAAAGCCTGTTTCCGACGTTCTGACATATTCGCTGACTACTCTCGTAAAGTGGTACGATTGCGACGAGCATCATGTTGAGCATGTCGTAAATTTAAGTATACAGCTCTTTAAACAGCTTCGCGTTCTGCATAAGTTTCCCCGTCAGTATCTTAAAGTATTGAAAGTGGCGGCAACTCTGCATGACTGTGGTATGCGCATAAAGTATTACAACCACCAGCGCCACAGTTGGTATATGATTTTAAACGCCAACTTATACGGCGTTTCGCACAGGGAGATAGTTCTTGCAGCATTTACGGCGTGCTGCCATAAAAAAGAGGATATCAATCCGCTCGACTGGGCGCGCTTCAAAGATATTTTGCACGAAGACGATATCGAGATAGTCAAGCGCCTCGGCGTAATGCTCCGTATTGCCGAAAGTCTGGACAGGAGCATGTCCGGATGCATAAAGGGCATAAATTGCGATATCCTTGGCGATTCGGTAATAATGAAGACCGAAGTGGAGGGCGATGCAAGTCTGGAGATACGCGACGCCATGGCAGCGGGTGCGGAATTTAAAAAATCATTCCATAAAAATCTCGAAATCTTGTAAATTTATATCGGTAAAGGGATAATGCCGCTCGTTGGCGGCATTATTTGTTGAAGCGTATGCAGTATGTTCTCGCAAGTGCCTCCCCGCGGCGCAGGGAGCTTCTGTCACAAATAGTCGACGAATTTATTGTCGATCCGGCCGTGGGCGGAGAAGAAGTAAATCTTTCGCTCTTTCCCGAAGATATGGCCTGCGCCCTTGCCGAACGCAAGTGCGACGAGGTGTTTCGACGCCATTCCGGCAGTACGGTCATCGGGTGCGATACGATAGTCGTATTCGAGGGTGAAGTTCTCGGCAAGCCGAAGGACAGGGATGATGCCGCCGCAACGCTCAGGCGGCTCTCCGGTAAGACGCACTTTGTGATAACGGGCGTATGCGTGCGCAATAAATACAAAAAACTTGTTAAGTACGATAAAACGGAGGTAAAGTTCAACCTGCTTTCCGAAGCTTTCATCAAAATTTATGTCGACAGCGGTTCTCCGCTCGACAAAGCCGGAAGTTACGGGATTCAGGACGGCGGGCTGGTCCGTGAGTATTATGGAAGCTACAGTAACGTAGTGGGGCTGCCCGTTGCCCTTGTGAGCAATATGCTGAAGGAAGTACGAGAAGACATATGATAAAACTTGCTATCGATTTAGGTTCATGGGTCACTAAAATTTACAAATCGGGGTGCGGCGTCGTGCTGGCGGAACCCACCTGCGCTGCGATAGAGCAACTCCCCGGCGCACAGAGATACAATATAAAATCTCTCGGCGAAAAAGCGCGCGCCCTCTCGGGAAAGGCGGCGCAGAATACTCATATAATAAATCCCGTATCCGACGGCGACATCGTTCATCCCGATATTGCTGCAGACATGTTGCGCTATTTCCTTGAAAAGATTGAAATAACTCCCCGCCGCGCCCGGGCTACAGAGGTGATATTTGTGCTTCCCTGCGGCGCTAAGCCCGACTTAAAGCGCAAATATCTGCGCCTTGCCGACGACTGTAATATAGGAAAAGTGTACTTCACGCAGACGCCGTTTGCCGCCGTTTTGGGACACAACGTTCCGCTCGGCGATTCCACGCCTGTGTTCAGCGTGGATATAGGCTATGGTCTTACCAATATTGCGGCTTTCTCTCTCGACGGAGTTATCGCCGGCATGAGTATGAACCTTGGCGGAGGCAATATCGACGTTCACATCATTGACTATATGGCAGAAAACTATAATCTGAGTATAGGTGCGGTAACTGCCGAACGCATCAAGAATACCGTTGGCAGCCTTTTCCCCGGCGACGATAAAGTCATGATGGTCGACGGCAGGGATGCGACTACAGGCACCCCTGCAACCGTGACGGTACGCACTACAAATATTTATGAGGTACTTATTCTCTATGTTGATAAAATAATAGAGTATGTGTCGCTCATTATTTCCAAATTGCCGTCGGAGGTATCGTCGTCTATAATTCACAGCGGCGTGTTCCTCTCGGGAGGGCTGTGCAAAATGGACGGCATTGCGGAATATTTTTCTGAAAAGCTGGGGATAACCATAAACACCTTCGACGAGCCTCAGCTCGCTGCGGTAATAGGCGCAGGCACGATAATTTCCAGCGAACATTTCAAGAATAAGGCCGCAACGCAGAATTGAGTCGGCTTAGGCATCAATACGATATAATTAATGGCCGCGGGGCAGTGAATCTGGTCCCGCGGCGATATTTTTGTCTGTGCGGTTGCGTGTAATATATAAACATGACAAATTATTGACAAATATGCATGGTAATGTTAAAATGAATAGTGTGACGGCTCTTTGCTTTTCACAATAATTACGGAGAGTATGAAATGATAGAAGTAAAGGAAATCAGTTTGAGCGATAAGCGGGGCAAAAAGAAATTTTTCAAATTTCTGATTGATCTCTATAAAGGCAACAGATATGCCGCGCCCAATTTTTATTTTGACGAGTTCGCCGAATTTGACCCGGCAGTGAACGACGCCTTCCGCTTTGCCGACTGCAGGATGTTTCTGGCATATAAGGACGGAAAAATTGCCGGCAGGATAGCGGGCATATGGCACCGCGGCGCGAACGAAAAATTCGGTAAAAACGAGCTTCGTTTCACCAGATTTGACGTTATAGATGATTTTGATGTTACAAAGGCGCTCTTTGCAAAATTGTTTGATTGGGCAAAGGAGCTCGGCATGGGCGAGATAATAGGCCCGATAAGTTTTTCCGATCTCAATGAAGAAGGTATGCTTATCGACGGGTTCGACAAAGAGGCTTCGTACATAGAGCTATACAATTACCCGTACTATGTGGAGCACATGGAAAAGCTGGGTGCTTATAAGGTGGTTGATTGGACTAGTTATGAAATAAGGGTGCCCGACAAATCGGATATGAGGGCAAAACGGCTGTCAAACAAGCTGATTGAAAAGTACGGCTTCAAAATAGTCGATATGCCTTATCTTTACAAGCATGATAAAAAGAAGTTCGACGAATACGGTATGAAGTGTCTCGACGTGCTTGACGAGGCGTTTGCCCCTCTTTTCGGCACGAGTCCGCTGAACGATAAACAGAAGAGGAGGGAACTTGAATCGATAAAGCAGGTTTATGTCCCGGAACTTTCCTGTGTCGTTGTGGATCCTGACGACAATGTTGCCGTATATGGCTTTATGATGCCGCGTATAAGCCCCGCCATGCGCAAGGGCAGAGGTCACGTTATTCCGTTCGGGCTTCCTTCGTTTATAAAGTGTATGTCGCACATAGAGCGCGCCGATATGATGAGCGTAGGCGTTACGGGTAAGTATGCAAATACAGGCGCCGTCGCGATAGTTATTGATAATTGCCTCGACGGCCTCATAAGGCTGGGCGTCAAGTATCTTGAAACCGGTCCCGAACTTGAAGAGAACTGGCCTATACAGCAGCTTTGGAGGAGGTATTCGCCTGAACTTATAAAAACGCGCCGTTGCTGGGGCCTCAAGGTGTAAAATGTCTCCGCGTGGTATATGGAATTGATAAAAAATGCAGACCGAAAATTTTTCGGTCTGCATTTTTTATTTATATATTTTTACTTTGCGTATTTAAGTTGAGTGGTGTATCTGCGTATCCTTCTTTTTATGGGGAAGGCCCAGAATATTGATATCAGCCAGAGCACTATGTAGCATGCGCCGCTTATCCATGTCATGGTGGAGAGCATCTCCAGCACGGGGACGACTGTCGCCGCAACTTCGGGCAGCAGTGCGGTGAGAACGACAGGCGCGACCAGAGGAACTATGCCGAATATGAGGCAGGGGATAAAGCCGAAGAGTTTTACGTACCACATAGTGAAACGCCTGTTCTTTGTGAAGGTATGCACAAAGGCAAACAGCGCAAGAATTATCCACAGTGCGGCAAAAAACATCATTGCTATGGTCACTATTCTTAAGATAAGCACAGCGTTGTCTATAGCCGCATTTATTTCCGCGGATGATTCTGATGACAGCATGGAACCGACCATATAGTCCGCGAGCTCTTCATATGTCGTGAATACCTGATTTTCTTCGTCCGTTGTAGCACTTCCGTCGCCTGAATGGTTGAAGTCTGCTGCATGGACAGCGTTGTCGTTTTCTGCCGAGAGTGTCTGCGGCTGACTATCTGTGCCGTTGAGATATTGCGAGGCTATCACGCAAATGCACGCCTCAACCGAAAAGCTGCCGTCTGCGGTATTGGCCACGGTGGTGTCATATATGTCGCGTATGGAGGAGATGAGTTGTTCGCGTGCCGCGGCGTCTATGACGTCTGTTCCGAGCTGACTTTGGATCTCGTCCGCGACGCCGTTTATTACGGAGTCGACTTCTTCGGGCTGTGCCGTCTCAAGACCCTTTATTGAATTGAGTATCTCTTCCGGCTGTTCGATCTCAGGTATTTCAAGGTCCGGGTTGTTTTCTTTCAGTGATTCCATAACCGCGGGCAGGCCTACTTCGATTATTATATCGTCTGAAGAGGATGCGAGCGCGTCGGCTGCGATTTCTTTTATGTATGCAGTCGTGTCGTCGGTAAACGAAAGCTGCATCATGTCGCGCGTGGTCAAAGATACTTCAGGACCTATGCTCTTTGTAAGCGACGAAATGAGCACGGCATAGTCGGGCTGTTCCTCGTCGGAATTGCCGTCGGAATCGCCGGTCTGTCCCGTTAAATTGCCTATGACCTCTTCGGCGTTGGTCAGATCTACGGTGATTATCGGTGTAAACATCAGCGACAGCGCCGCGATCACGGCGATTATCACGACCAGCAGGTTGAGCGGAATGAGGCTGCGCTGTCTGCGTCTGATCTCGGTCACGAGCTCTTCGCGGCTGCCTTCAAAATTTTTCATAAGTTTCTCCTTTATATTTATTCCCGCATTTGCGTTTTCCGCAAATTGCTCTTTTATAATAGCTCAAAGCGCCGTTTTTGTCAAGGTCGTCGGGCTTTAAAAAATATGGCATGTCTGCATATTTTAAAAAACGGAAAATAGCTGCTGCGGTATGCCGCGTTTTTTCTTGCTAAAAACTTTGCAATTTTATATAATTGTATAGAAAAATTTTATTCCGAAGGCAAAATTTTATTCAGGCATGAAAAAACCCAATCAGTTTATCCGCAATTTCTGTATAATAGCGCACATCGACCACGGCAAGAGCACGCTTGCCGACAGGATAATGGAACTCACGGGCCAGGTATCCGAGCGCGACATGGAGGACCAGTTGCTCGACTCCATGGACATAGAGCGCGAGCGCGGCATCACCATAAAGCTCACGCCCGTGCGCATGTTCTATTCGGCAGACGACGGCAATGAATATATCTTCAACCTCATCGATACTCCCGGTCATGTAGATTTCACTTACGAGGTTTCGCGCTCGCTTGCCGCTTGCGAGGGCGCGGTGCTTGTCGTCGACGCCTCGCAGGGCATAGAGGCGCAGACGCTCGCAAATGTATATCTCGCGCTTGAAAACGACCTTGAGATACTTCCCGTCATCAATAAGATCGATCTTCCTTCCGCCCGCCCTGAAGAGGCAAAAAAGGAGATAGAGGAGGTCATAGGCCTCGACGCATCATACGCGCCTCTCGTGTCCGCCAAGGAGGGCATAAACATAAAGGAGATACTCGAGGATATCGTAAAGTATTTCCCCGCGCCCGACGGCGACCAGGACGCTCCCTTAAAGGCGCTCATCTTCGACAGCTATTACGATAACTATAAGGGCGTAATTCTGTTCGTCCGATTAAAGGACGGCAGAGTGAACGTTGGCGACAAGATCAAGACATTCCGCTCGGATAAGGTGTACGAAGTTACCGAAGTGGGTGTGTTTGCGCCCCGCCTGTATCAAAAGAACGGCCTGTTTGCAGGCGAAGTCGGCTATATCGCCGCCTCTATAAAGAGTATACAGGACGTTGCTGTGGGCGATACGGTCATTGACGCCGAAAATCCTGCCGATGAGCCGCTCCCCGGATACAAGAAGGTACAGCCGGTGGTGTTCTGCGGAATTTACCCGCTTGACGGCAGCAAGTTCAACGATCTCAAGGAGGCGCTCATAAAGCTTAAACTCAACGACGCTTCGCTTGTATTCGAGCCGGACAACTCCGTCGCGCTCGGCTTCGGTTTCAGATGCGGCTTTCTCGGTCTTCTGCACATGGAGATAATCCAGGAGCGCATAGAGCGCGAGTTCTCGCTCGACATAATAACGACGGCGCCGTCCGTAAGTTATAAAGTGGTAAAGACTGACGGCACGGAGCTGTTCATCGACAATCCGTCGCACCTGCCTCCGCAGTCGGAGATCGATCATATGGAGGAGCCGATAGTAAAGGTGGATATCTATTCCCCGCCCGACTATCTCGGACCGATAATGGACCTCTGCCGAGAAAAACGCGGTGTGTTCAAGGAGATGAACTACCTTGATGCCAACCGCGTTCAGCTCATGTATGATATGCCGCTCAACGAGATAATCTACGATTTTTTTGATTCGGTGAAGTCGCGCACGCGCGGCTACGCAAGTTTCGACTATGAGCTTATCGGCTATTCGACTAGCAAACTCGTAAAACTCGATATACTGCTTAACGGTGAAGTCTGCGACGCGCTGTCTATGATCGTGCATGAAGATTCGGCTTACGCGCGCGGCAGAACGCTGTGTGAAAACCTTAAGGATGCCATTCCCCGTCAGCTGTTCGAGATTCCGGTGCAGGCGGCTATAGGAGGCAAGATAATCGCGCGCGAAACGGTGAAGGCCATGCGTAAAGACGTACTCGCAAAGTGCTACGGCGGCGATATAACGCGCAAGAAAAAGTTGCTTGAAAAGCAGAAAGAGGGCAAAAAGCGTATGCGTACTATAGGCAGCGTGGAAGTGCCCTCCGAAGTTTTTATGCAGATATTAAAGACCAACAAAGACTGATTTTAAAACGGAAGAGTGCGGCGGGCGTCTCCCGCAAGGCAGATTTTAAGGCTGTGTTATGAATTTTTTTGAAAGAGTGTACGAAGTGGTTAAAAGCGTACCCCGCGGCAAGGTGACCACCTATGGCGACGTGGCGCGCCTTTGCGGAAACGCACGTATGGCCCGCCAGGTTGGCTGGGCGCTGCATACCAATCCTCAGCCCGGCGTCATACCCTGCCACAGGGTCGTCTTTTCAAACGGCTCAGTGTGTACGGGCTTTGCCTTCGGAGGCAAAGAGGTGCAGAAGGCCATGCTTGAGGATGAGGGCGTGGAAGTTTCGGAAGATTATAAAATAGACTTAAAAAAGTACCGCTGGGAGATATAATGGCAGGCATTTACGTTCACATACCCTTTTGTAAAAGCAAGTGCTCATACTGTGACTTCACATCTTTCCCCGATAAGCTGTGCTATGCCGAGAGCTATATGGCGTGCGTCTACAGGGAGATGAGTTTCCGCAGGAAGGAACTGAAAGACTATACTTTCGATACGTTGTACATAGGCGGCGGCACGCCCTCGGTGATCGACGAGAGTTATATCGGCATGCTGATAGCGTCGGCACGCAAAAATTTTAATCTTTCAAAGAATGCGGAGATAACGATAGAGATAAATCCCGGTACAGTAACTTCCGAAAAGGTGGAATTTTATAAAAAGTGCGGCGTAAACAGATACTCCGTCGGTCTCCAGTCGGCGATCGACAGTCAGCTTGATGATATCGGCAGAATACATACCGCCGCCGATTTTCTGGAGTGCGCCCGCTTTCTCAAGGGCGAAAATTTCAACGCTGACGTCATGATAGGTCTAAAGGGCCAGACTGCCGCTGACGTCGTATATACCATAGATTTTGCCGTAAACGCAGGCGCGAGCCATATCTCTATGTATGCGCTCACGCCCGAGGACGGCACGCCGATATATACAGACTATTTAAATGGCGAACTGCCCGATAACGACGAGGTGGCTGCGCTGTATGACGCGGGCTATAACCGCCTTAAGGAGCTTGGTTTCTGCCGCTATGAAGTTTCCAACTTCTGCAGGCGCGGCAGGGAGAGCAGGCATAACTTAAACTATTGGCGGCGCGGCGAATACATCGGCTTCGGTGTATCTGCGTCGTCATGTTTAAAGAACGTGCGTTTTACGAATACCTTTGATCTTGACGAGTATTTCAAATGTATTTTTACCGAGCATCTCCCCGTGATTAATTCCGAGGAGATAGATGAGGAGGGGCAGAAGTTTGAATACATCATGCTCGCCCTGCGCACGGCGGCGGGACTGGACGCCTTTGAATATAAAAAGCTCTTCAAGAGCGACTTTTTTGAAGAGCACAAGTCGGCTCTAAAAAAAGTTGCCCGCTATCTCGATGTTGATGGCGGCAGCGTTAAAATAAAGGACGAGTATCTGTTCGTGCAGAACAGCATAATAATTGAATTTTTAGAGGATTGATCATGCAGAAGAAAGTTTATGATCTGCGCACAGCTGTCGCCGAAGATATCCCCACGATAAAAAATATCTTTATCGCCGCCCGCAGATTTATGGCTTCGCAGGGCAATCCGCAGTGGCAAAGCGGCTATCCTTTCGATGATGTGATAGAGGAAGGCGTGACGGGCGGGCATTTCCGCGTTCTTGAGACAGAGGGCATCGTGGCCGCCGTATGGTCGGTGTATGATCATGATGACGAGTACGACGAAATAGACGGAACGTGGCTAACCGATAAATTCGGTAAAAATGTAAAATATCTTGCCGCGCACACTCTCGCGGTAGCCGAAGGGTTCCGCGGCATGGGCTTTGCCCGCTCTGCCGTAAATGCTGCAGTGCAAGAGGCTGAAAGGGACGGCAAACTGAGCGTGAGAATGGATACACACATAAAAAATCTGCCTATGCAGAACCTGCTTTCATCTCTTGGCTTTAGTTTTTGCGGTACAATCATAGCGAGGGGTGATGGTAATTTCTTGTGCTATGAAAAGATTCTTTAACTGTAAGAAAACAATAAACGGCCGCCGCTGTTACTCTGCGGCGGCCGTTTATTGCAATAAAATTACAATATCTTGTACTTTTGCGTAGTACTATGCGTGCCATAATTATCATAAATTTATATATTTCATTAAAATTATGGCTTATTTTGATGGCTGTGCTATATTCTGTGTTCCCTTTCGGCAATAATTCTTCCGGAATTCCCGTCAACGAGAAAAGCGTGGATATTGCCGTCGCGTCCGCATACGCCCACATAGTAATAGCAGTTTTCGTCGTATAAAAGGCGTACAAAGATTTCTCCTTCGAATATGCCGTTTACCGTCATGCGTTCAAACAGAGTTTCGTCATGTTCAATAACGCATTGCAACGCCTGTTCGCAGCTTATTACGTTTTCTCCGGCGACCTTGATGAGGGTATAATCTTTCGTCTGTCCGTCGCGGTTTAAAGTTAATGCAATCTCATCACCCTCGGCTATGCCGCTATAGCTTAAGTACCAGCAATCCTTTACCGTAAGGTAGCTCATATCGCCGCCGGAGATATTGCCGCCCGAAACGTTTACCTCGTCGAAGGAGCCGTCAAGCGTTGCATAAATTTCCACAAGGCCGCCCGTTTGCCCCTTGATGCCGTCGGCAACGAACGGGCTTTCCTTTTCGGAGCAGTAAATTTTAATGCTTTCGCTGTCGTCTTCGTATAAATAGATTGCTGTTCGCATCTCTGATATATAGTCGGAATAGTTGACGTTCTTTGCACATGCTGCCGATGAAGCAGCTGTGAGTGCTGCCGCAAGAATTGATATATATACTAATTTTCTCATACTATACAATATATTGTGCGTACGCCTTTTATGAATGTTTTTCAAACACTTGCATTTTATTTTTTGCTGTGCTAAAATAAAAAAAATACTAAAAACACTCATACGGGGCAATTCAGCTCCGTCACTATAAAAATTTGGTAAACTGTTTTGAGAAAGATAATCATAAAATCGGCGCTTGTCACCCTTGCTGTTGTGGTAGGTTGTACTGTGCTCGTTTTTGCAGTTCTCAGCCTTGGATTCCCCCGCATACTGTGCGGTTGGTGCGAGCAACTCGGCAACTATGGGTTTGCCGTTCGTTATGCATCGCTTTATTATTCGTATACCGGAGATATAGCCGACCTCGGCCGCTGCGTGGATGACAGTATTCTTGCTGAATCTGACGGTTTTATAATTGAATATGCTTCCGAACTTGTCGACAAGGCGGAGTTCGGCGAATATTGCGAGTTGCGCGATGAAGAGGTAAACGGCAGTATCTCCGACGATGAAAATTTCGACGGTATTTCCTTCAGTTACAGGCAGTATGTGTTTGGTTCGCTCGCTTCGGCATACTATCGCGGCGGCGACGACGAACTTGCAATAGGGACTGCAGTCTCTGCGCTCGATGCTGATGTCGACAGAAATACATTTTCGTCTTCGGAATATTCCGGCGAGATTACGGGGTTCCCGGTAAATAACGCGCTAGGTTCTCTTGCTCTCAGGGTGATAGAGAACGGCGACGGGACTGCAGGAGAAAAGATACTTGGCATACTCGACGACGTTACGGCGCAGTCGGATGCCGAGGTGCTTTACCTTGCAACGCTTGCAAACGCGCTTATGGAACTTTAAATATAAAAAGGCGGTATCAGTTTTAAGGTTTGATACCCTGGGCAGAAACGCAAATTTAAAGCGGCGTTCGCCGCAAAATTTTGCGGCGGACGCCGTGCTTTACTGAACTAAATTATTTTTTCGGTTAAGATTTTACACTTAATATATATTAAATCATTGAACAGGAGATGGACTAATGAGTAAAATTGTCAAAGAAGCGTTGACTTTCGACGACGTGCTGCTTATCCCCGCGGCTTCCGACGTGTTGCCTTCTACGGTTGATTTAAGCACGGTGCTTGCGCCGGGCATCAAGCTCAACATTCCCCTCGTGAGTGCGGCTATGGACACCGTTACCGAGAGCAAACTTGCGATCGCTATGGCAAGAGAGGGCGGCGTAGGTATTATTCACAAAAACATGTCGATAGAAGAGCAGGCCTCGCAGGTAGATAAGGTAAAAAGGAGCGAACACGGAGTTATAACCGATCCGTTTTTCCTTACTCCCAACGAACCGGTTAAAGCTGCCGTTGCCCTTATGGAGAGGTATCGCATAAGCGGTGTGCCGATTACCGAAAACGGCAAACTTGTGGGCATACTCACCAACAGGGATCTTCGCTTCGAAACAAATTTTGAACAGCCCATTTGCAATGTCATGACTAAGGAGAATCTCGTGACCGCTCCCGAGGGAACTTCGCTTGAGGAAGCGCAGAAGATTCTCGGCAAACACAGAATAGAAAAGCTCCCCATAGTCGATAGAAACGGCAATTTGAAGGGGCTTATCACTATAAAGGATATCGAAAAGGCCATTCAATATCCTAACAGCGCCAAGGATAAAAACGGCAGGCTGCTTGCAGGCGCCGCAATAGGCGATTCGCCCGACGTGCTCGACAGGGTTGCCGCGCTCGTGGCGTCTAAGGTGGATATTGTCGTTCTCGATTCTGCCCACGGCCATAACTCACGCATAATCGCCGCCGTTTCCAAGGTTAAAAAGGCCTTCCCCGATCTTCCCCTCGTTGCCGGCAATGTCGTAACTGCCGAGGCCACCAAGGCGCTCATCGACGCGGGAGCCGACGTGGTTAAGGTGGGCATGGGTCCCGGTTCGATATGCACGACGAGAATTGTCGCAGGCATCGGTATGCCTCAGCTCACCGCCGTTATGGACTGCGCGGAGCAGGCGGATAAGATGGGCAAAAAGGTCATCGCCGACGGCGGAATAAAGTATTCCGGCGATATCGTAAAGGCTATAGGCGCGGGCGGCGCCGCAGTTATGATAGGTTCGCTGTTTGCCGGCACCACCGAGTCCCCCGGCGAGCTTGAGATCTATCAGGGCAGGTCGTTCAAGTCCTACCGCGGCATGGGCTCGCTTCCCGCAATGGCTCAGGGCGGCAAGGACAGGTACTTCCAGTCCAACAACAAGAAGTTTGTTCCGGAGGGCGTGGAGGGACGCGTTCCCTATAGGGGCGCACTCGCCGATATAATCTATCAGCTCATGGGCGGGCTGCGTGCCGGCATGGGCTATACCGGTATGCACACCATCGACGAACTCCGTAAGAATGCCAGGTTCGTAAAGATGACTTCGGCTTCGCTCACTGAGTCTCATCCTCACGATATAAGCATCACAAAAGAGGCGCCCAACTACTCGCCCAAGAACTGATTGCAATATCAAAAGCTTTTTACTGGCGGAAGTAAATATGTTGCTTCCGCCAATAATATTTAACGGTCCATAGGGCCGCAGAACGGCGGGTTCCGCCGCAAAAAAATCACATAAAGGACTAAATTATGCAGCGCGAAAGAGTTTTGGTACTCGACTTCGGCGGTCAGTACAACCAGCTTATTGCAAGGCGCGTGCGCGAGCAGAACGTTTACTGCGACCTCGTGCCGTGCGACATGACTATTGAAAAAATAAAAGAATACGCCCCCATAGGCATAATCTTCACGGGCGGCCCCAACAGCGTATATGATAGCGGCAGCCCCAAAGTGGACCCCGAAATTTTTGAACTCGGCGTGCCCGTACTCGGCATCTGCTACGGCTGCCAGCTCACCGCCCATATCTTAGGCGGCGTGGTGGAGCGCGCCACAACTTCGGAATACGGCAAGGCCGAAGTTTACACAAAGACCAGCCCCTTAACGGAGGGCGTGCCAGAAACTTCTGTCTGCTGGATGAGCCATACCGACAGGATAACAAAGCTTCCCGAGGGTTTCAATATGATAGCCCACTCCGATAACTGCCCGTTTGCGGCATTCGGAAGCGAAGAGCGCAAAATTTACGGCGTTCAGTTCCACCCCGAGGTGCAGCACACCGAATACGGAACGCTCATGCTCCGCAATTTCTTATATAATGTGTGCGGCGCGCACGGCGACTGGACGATGTCGGGTTTCGTAGCCGAAAAGGTGAAGGAGCTTAAGGCAAAAATCGGCGATAAAAAGGTGCTCTGCGCCATGTCGGGCGGCGTAGACTCTGCCGTTGCGGCCACGCTCATACATAAGGCGGTGGGCGACCAGCTCACCTGCGTGTTCGTCGACCACGGGCTCCTGAGAAAGTACGAGGCCGACGAGGTAATGAGCGTGTTTAAAGACGGGCTCGGCATGAACCTCATAAAGGTGGACGACGGCAAGATATTCCTTGAAAAGCTAAAGGGAGTCTCCGACCCCGAAAGCAAGCGCAAGATAATAGGCGAGCAGTTCATCCGCTCGTTTGAAAAGATATCTAAGAAAATCGTCGCTGTGGACTACCTCGTTCAGGGCACAATCTATCCCGACGTAATAGAGAGCGGCAAGGGCAAGTCGGCCGTCATAAAGAGCCACCACAATGTGGGCGGCCTTCCCTCGGTAGTCGACTTCAAGGAGATAATAGAGCCTCTCCGCGACCTGTTTAAGGATGAAGTGAGGAAGGTGGGTTTCGAGCTCGGACTTCCCAAAAACGTCGTAATGCGCCAGCCATTCCCCGGCCCGGGACTTGCCATAAGGATAATGGGCGAAGTCACCGAGGAGAAGCTCGAAACTCTGCGCGATTCCGACTATATCCTGCGCGAAGAGATAGCAAAGGCCGGACTTGACGACAAGATCTGGCAGTACTTCACCGTGATAACCAACAGCAAAACGGTGGGCGTGCAGGGCGACTTCCGCACATACGAAAATGTTATCGCCATCCGCGCCGTGACCTCGGTCGACGCCATGACCGCCGACTGGGCGCGCATACCCTACGACGTTTTGGAGATCATCTCCAACCGCATAGTGAACGAAGTCCGTCACGCCAACAGGATAGTTTATGATATAACCAGTAAACCGCCCGCAACGATAGAGTGGGAATAATAGTAGTTCACGAATTTTTAGCGCGGGCCGCGCACTAAAAATTCCGTGAGGTTGAGAAACCATGTTTCTCTTCGCGCGACTTCTTAGAGCCCTCGGTTATATAGTCGCGCGAATTCACTTCCGGTGAGCCCGCTTGCGCGGCAAATTGCGTCGCGCTAGCGCAGGGAAACCCTGCTTGCGCAGCATTATTATTTAGAATTCTGCGTCGCAATACTGTGTTGCGCTCCGTGCGCCCTCGGTCATTTACATCTTTGTAAACTCCCGTCGGACCGTACCCGTGCGCCTTTGTCTTGCTTGCATTAAAATAACCATATGACAGCTCAACAGATGTGGGAGGGGTACCTCTCGGAAAGTAAAATTGCAGACTGCGCCTATGAGGCGTGGGAGTTCGGCGCCTCTCCCGACGAGCTTGCCTCGCTCGTAAAGCGCGGCATAAAGACGGCGACTTCTTCGGCATACGACTTGTATGCAAAGGATAGCGAGGCTCTGCCCAAAGTCGGCGAATACAGCGTGATTCTCTCCTCAAAAGGCGAGGCTGTTTGCATTATAAAGACGGTCAAAGTCGAGGTTATAAAATACTGCGACGTCACCGAAGATTTCGCCTTTAAAGAGGGCGAGGGTGACAGAACGCTCGCCTACTGGCGGCGCGTGCACGAAGATTTCTTTAAAAAAGAACTCCGTGCCGAAGGGCTTGAATTTTCGCCCGAAATGAAGGTGGTCTGTGAGCAGTTTAAACTTGTCTTTCCAAAATAATAAAATAATGTAAAAATGCAGAGCGCCGCCCGTGCGGGCGGCGCTTAAAATAAACAGGTAATAACATGATAACAGAGGAAATTAATTTTACTTTAAAAGACGGCCGCCGGGCGGTACTCCGCAATCCCAAAGAGGAAGAGGCCGAAGAGCTGCTCAATTATTTCCGTACAGCAGTCGGCGAAACAGATTTCCTTTTAATGAGCCCGCAGGACTGTGCAAGTTACACAGTGGAGAGCGAAAGGGCTTTTATCTGCGGAATGAATTGTTCAGACAATGTAATCATGTTAACGTGTTTTGTCGGTAAAGAGGTTGCGGGCAACTGACAGCTCACTTTTAAAACCAACTTAAAGGAGCGCCACAGGGCAACGATAGACCTTGCCATTTTGCGCAAATTCTGGAACCTCGGCATCGGCTCTGCCATGTTTAAAAATTTAATCGCGCTTGCCCTCCGCAACGAAGATTTTTTACAGTTAGAACTTGACTTTCTCGAAGGTAACGTTCGCGCCCGTGCGCTCTACGAAAAGTTTGGTTTCAGAATTACGGGAGTAAAGCCTGATGCGATACGGCTGAATGACGGAAAATTATATAATATCTATTCGATGGTTAAAAAATTGAGGTAAGCAAGTGATTGTAGATGATATAAATTTTACTTTAAAAGACGGCAGAGCGGCAACCTTGCGCAGTCCGCGCGAAGAGGATATTGACAATATTATTGATTTTTTGATAAAATCGGCAGGCGAAACTGACTACCTTTTACGCTATCCTGAAGAATATGAAAATATAACTCATGATGCGGAAAAGAATTTTTTAGACCGTATAAATTCGTCTGAAAATGATGCAATGATAGTATGTTCAGTAGAAGGTCAAATAGCAGGAAGTTGTCAGATAACATTTTTTCAGGGTAAAAAAAGCTTTCATAGGACTAGAGTTGCAATTGCGCTTTTATGTAAATTCTGGAACAACGGCATAGGCTCAAAAATGTTCTCCGAGCTCATCCGCATAGCGGAAAGCAGAGCGGGAGTGGAACAGATAGAGCTTGAGTATATCGAGGGCAACTCCCGCGCAAGGGCGCTCTACGAAAAGTTTGGGTTCCGCATTGTCGGCGTTCATCCAGACGCAATAAAGCTCAAAGATGGCACTTATCTGAATGAATATCTTATGATTAAAAAATTATGAGGAAAGATAAATGGAATACAGAGTATTTTTTGATAAGATAATCGCCCGCATTGACAGGGGCGAGGAGATCTGCGAACAGCTCAAAGTCATCTGTGAAAAGGAGGGAATTGGCCTTGCCTCGGTGTCGGCGATAGGTGCTGTGGGTGACTTCACCGTCGGCGTGTTCAACCCGCACACAAAGGAGTATAAGGCCAACACCTTTACGGGCGACTACGAAATTGTCTCTCTCCTCGGCAACGTAACCGAGCTGGACGGAAAATTTTATTCACACCTGCACATGAGCGCAGGCGACGAAGAGGGCAAGGTGTTCGGCGGGCACTTAAACCGCGCCGTCGTTTCGGCCACCTGCGAAATGGTGATAGAGGTAATGGACGGCAGGGTGGACAGAAAGTTCTCCGACGAGATAGGACTCAATCTTCTTGAATTTTAATTTGGCGCGTCGCGCCGTGTATTGCAAACGGTGCTTTGCATACAGAAAAACCTGCATTATATAATATGGTAGATATCGAACAGCTTTTAAACAGCCTTAATTTTCGCCCGATAGGCGAACAGAACGGAATAATCAAACGCGTTAAAGGCGTCATTTCAAATACAAAGCCCAATCCGCAAAAACTCTTTGTGGCAGAGGGGATATGGCTGGCCTCCATGTGCCTCAGATTCGGCACGCATATCGAGTGTCTCATCGTCTGCCCCGAGCACGTTCGCACGCCAGAGGTGGCGGAGCTTATAAAAAATCTCTCCGCAAAAACGCCCGACAGGTTTTCCGTTTCGGCCAAAACATACGAAAAGATTTCTGAAAAAGGTCAGCCCGACGGAATTATGGCGCTGGCCGCACTGCCGCAGTGGGACATAGCAAAATTCAACCCTCCCGAAAAATCGGTGATACTTGTGATAGACGGCGTTGAAATCCCGGGCAATGCGGGAACTATGCTGCGCATGGCCGACGGAGCGGGCGCCGACGCGGTATTTTTCTGCAACCGCAAGGTGCGCATGACTCACCCCAAGCTTATCAAGGCGAGCCAGGGCGCAATACTCACCGTGCCGACTTTTGAATTTTCCTCGGTAGACGAGTGCTATGGCTGGTTGTCATCGCACGGCTTTACCGTATATCTTGCCGATACCCGCGCGCCGCATTTTCACTACGACGAGCCGTTCGGCAGGAACACCGCACTCATCGTGGGCAGCGAGCGCTACGGCATCGCGCGGGAGTGGTACGAAAAGGAGTACAGCATGATTGCCATTCCCATGCTCGGCAAGTGCGACAGTTTAAACGTCGGCGTGGCGGCAACCGTGCTCACTTACGAGGCCTGCATTAAAAACAAACTCAGGAACTAAACGCATTATCAACAAATTATATATACGTTACACGATCTAAATTCAAAGTTATATTTGCCATTTTTTTTATAATTGCAAAGTTTTATTAATAGAATGTAGAGCGGCGGCGCGAAAAACAAATTTTATTCGCGCCGCCGCTCTGTATTGCAGTGTTGATTGAATAAACATTTGGCATGCGGTCAAATAAAAATGGGGTATTGATTTTTTTTCTTATACGTGCTATAATAAAATATCTAAACTTTGCAGTATGCGCAAAAACGGGGCAGGCATGGCAGATATAAAAAAAATAAAAGAGATAGTTGACCCGCATAAAGAGCCAGATAAGCAGTTCTTTTTAGACCTTCTCGACTCCGAAAAGCAGTGGACGTCCGAGTGCGAGCATATCGACGCCGTAATGTTCATGCTGCGCGTTATCTATATAAATAAATTAAAGGCGGCAATAAAGACGGCGCAGGACGAGATATCCGCCCTCGTCGCCGATCCCGACTACAATGCCGAGAGTTATAAAAAGGTGATGGGCCTCAGGGCCGAGATAGCAGCGCGCCGCGCGCAGATCGATACCTACAAACCTTTCTTCGACGAGCCGTATTTTGCCCGCATGGACGTGGTGGACGACAAGGAGGGCTACAACAGCTACTACATTGGCAAGCGCGGCGACGAGGGGCTGGAGATAGTCGACTGGCGCGCCCCGCTCGCGCGCAGATACTACCAGAAGAGCCGCGTAACTTTTACGATAAACGAATACAACTATAAGCTCGTCCTCCGCCGCGCGCTGCGCACAAAGAGCGGCAAAGTCGTCGATATGCAGAACGAATATCTCTCCGTAAAGGACTATCTTTCAAAGGAGGAAATTGGCGGCCGTGACGAGGAGATAATCTTTGATCCGTTTTTGCGCGAGATAATAAAGAGCCGTAAGGAAAAGAGCGGCATAACCGACATAATCGAGACCATACAGGAGAAGCAGTACGAGATAATCACCCTCCCCGAGGACGCGCGATTCGTCGTTCAGGGGATTGCCGGCAGCGGCAAGACCATGATAATGCTGCACAGGCTCTCATATATAATGTACAACAACGAGGGCGTAAAGCCGCGCGACGTGCTCGTCATCACTCCGTCGGACTCATTCAACGCCTTCATCGACGAGCTGTCAACCGTTCTGGAGCTCGAAAAGGTAAAGACGAGCACAATAGAAAAATATTTTACCCGGCTGCTTGCAGGGCAGGGCATTGACGTTGAAGGCAGAATAGAGCGCGCCGAACGCCCGCCCGAAGAATATCTCTCGTATATCTATTCTTCGGAGTTCATCTCCGACGTGGATAAAAAACTTGCAAGGATATACGACGGCGTGCACGGCATGTTCTCCTCGCCCGAATGTGAGGAAATGACGCGCGATATTCTCGCGAGGTGCGCCCGCCAGACAGCCCTGTACGAAAAGATAAAAAACGCGGGGCTCAGGGTGCGCCGCTGCGTGCTCGGCGAGATAAAGGAGAAGGCGGAGGGCGGACTGTATTACACCAAGCCCTTCCGCAAGCTGTTCAACAGCGTCTCCGACGTCGCCGAATTTTTAAGTCTCAATAAGGACGACGCACGCATGAATACCTACGGATATTTCTATCGTCAGCTGCTCTCCTTTTATAAGGCGGTGCGCCATATCAGCCGCCATGCCGAAAAGATATGTGCCGACGCCGTTGCCGATCTTGCAGCGCTTGATTATGTCGTGGACAAAGAGATCTCCGACCTGATGCGCTACAGGATGAATGTCGGCGGCGCCGAGGTGCTGACGTATGCAGAACGCATCGAAAAGCGGAGAGAACTCAAGCGTGAGATAGAGGCGAACGCGCAGTATGTGCGCGAAATTTCCGATCTCTTTTCCTCCTTATACGACTTTGCCGACGTTATCCGCGGCGAGAGCAACCTTGTCGCCATAGGCAAGTGCGAAAACAGCGTGGACGTCGCCCGTTTCTTCTACGGCGAAACGGTAAAAAAATCGCGCCGCAAGTTCGGCGTGCACGTGGGCAAGATGTACCCGTCGGATATTTATGCGATATGCCTGGTCCTCTGCAAGCTCGGATACGATCTCACCCCCAAACACTCCTTTATCTTCATTGACGAGGGGCAGGACATCTCGGAGGGCGAGTATTACGTGCTCAAGCAGGTAAACGAAAGGGCGCGGTTCAACGTGTTCGGCGACCTGAAGCAGAACATCACGCCTTACAGGGGCGTATCTGATTGGGATAGAGTGGAGAAAGACGTACACATCCTTACCCTGAACTATCGCAACACCAACCAGATTGTGGATTTTGTGTCGAAAGAGCTGAATATCGACATGCAGTCGATAGGTTGCGACGGCTCGGAGATCGTTTATCTCCAGCCGCGCAAGGTGACGGGGTGGCTTACCCCCGTAAAGGGCCTCAAGGCGGTGATCACCAGCGAGAAGCGCCTTCCGGAATTTGCGCGCAAAAATTATAATATAATACGCGAAACGGGCAGGATCTCAAAGACGCGCATAAATCTGATGACGGTATATGAAAGCAAGGGGCTTGAATTTACCGCCGTCGCCGTCGCCGACGGGGATATGACCGATAACGAGAAGTATATAGCTTACACCCGCGCGCTAAAGGAGCTTGCTATAGTGAGGTAGCTTTTAGTGCGTAAACGGCTGTAATAAAACTGCGGCAGGGAGGGAGGCAAAGTGCAGAGATGTTCAAATTGTAAACGCTTGCGTATTTTTTTGCTCATACCCTTGCCCGTGCAGGCAAAATGTAGTATAATTGAATTACCGTATCAGGGTGCGGACAAGCTCTGCAATTCCGGCAAAACGCCGCGCAAAATGTGCGTTCTGTAAAAATTGTAATCTGTTGCGGAGGCGCGCTCAGGTAAGGTATAAGGGGTAAAATCAAGATTATGGCGACTAACAAAAAAATGGCTACAAGTAAAAAGACTAAGCAGCAGGCCGAAGCTATAGAGCTTGAGGGCGAACTTTTAAACACAGTCAGCTATGCGACTTACTATTGCCGCATGCCGCTCTTTACCACTTTCAGGCTATATAACAGGGGCGAGACTTCCGTTGAAAACCTCACCGTTGCGGTGAGCGGCGACAAAGAGCTCATTCTGCCCCGCAATATCGATATTGCCGAAATACCTAACGAGAGCAGTATCCAGGTAGAGGTGGATAAGGTACTCAATCCCAAATACCTCGCCGAGCTCGAAGCGCCCGAAAACTGTGCTGTGAGCATAGTCGTTACGTGCGGCAAGAACAAAGTGTGCGAACTTACGGCAAACGTGGAGTGCCTCCCCATAGACTATTGGGGCGGTCTTTCCGGCAATGTCGAAATGCTCGCTTCGCTCGTGCGGCCGAAGATAGCCGACTGCCAGAAGGTGCTGGCGGAGGCGGGGCTCCAGTTAAAGACATGGGGCTATTCTGCCGAGTGGAGCGGATATTCGGGCAACGACAGAAACGCTGTGCGCAGTGCGGCCGCGGCTATTTTTTCTGCTCTGCGCGGACAGAACGTGGAGGCGCAGCCCCAGCCTGCGATGGACCAGGCTGTCAGCGCTGGCGGCATAACGGCAGTAATATCGTCCAAGTCGGCGACTCCGCTGGAGATGGCGCTTCTGTATGCCTCATGTTTGGAGGCGGCCAAACTCAATCCCGTCATCGTTCTCGGAAAAGAGAAGGTGGCCGTCGGCGTGTGGCTGTATGAGAGCTGTTTTACAACGACCATTCAGGACGATATGTCGGTCATTGAAAAGTACATTCTCGACGGCGTGAACAACCTCGCGGTGTTCGATTCCAACGACCTTTTTTCCCATAAAAATGCCAGCTTCACGACGAGTGCCTCTCACTTTGCTTCGCAGCTTAAGCGCGGCGAATACGAGGTATGCGTCGACGTCAAGCGTTGCAGAATAGGCGGGGTTTTCCCCATTCCCATCAAAGTGCGCTCGGGCGGCAAATATGAGCTTTTGGGTGAGGCGCAGTTTTCTTATGACGAAAAACCGGGCGAAATTATCGACGCGGGCAAATACTCTTTGGAAAAAGGCGCCTCCAAGGAGCAGACGTGGCAGCGCCGTCTTCTGGACCTTTCTTTAAAAAATAATCTTCTGAACTTCAGGTACAGGAGCGACAGTATACACATAATCACAGCCAATCTTCCCTCATTTCTGGAGGGACTGGACAAGGGAGACAAATTCAGCGTAATGCCAAACGCCGGGCAGATAAAGGATGCGGCTTTCTTCGGCGGCAGTCCGGGAGCGCGCGCCTTAAAGGAACTCATAGATATTGAGATGTCCTCGGGCATTGTACGCTCGTACGACGGCCCTGCAGTTTTGAACGAGCATGCCTCTTCGCTCATACGCAAGGCGCGTACGGCCGAAGAGGAGGCGGGAGCCAATACGCTCTGCCTCGCGCTCGGATTTTTGAAGTGGAAGCACGACGACGAGCGCGAATATAAATATGCTCCCATAGCCCTTCTTCCCGTGACGCTCAAGCGCACAAAGCAGCAGGGCGTCACTATGACAAAGGGCGAGGATATAACGGTGAACACCACCCTGCTTGAGTTCTTAAAGCAGGAGTTCGGCATAGATATACGCGGTATGGAGGATAAAAATCTTGCCGTAAACGAGATGATCGCCCTCTTCCGCGCAAAGACCGCCAACATGAAAGGGTGGGAAGTTTCTGAAGATGTCTATGTGGCTCAGTTTACGTTCGCGCGCTATGCTATGTGGAGCGACGTAAAGAACAACATTGCACGCTACAGGGATAATCTTCTCATAACAAGTCTTATAACAAATTCAAATAAACTTGCCGGCAACAAGCTTGCGGGCATCGACGAAGATACTGCCGACCCGTGCGATATCTTAGTTCCGCTCCCGTGCGACAGTTCGCAGTTCGAGGCGGTGGCGGAGTCTGCGAGGGGCACCACGTTCGTGCTCCACGGCCCCCCCGGAACGGGCAAGAGCCAGACGATCACCAACATGATAGCCAACGCCGTCGACCAGGGCAAGCGCGTGCTGTTCGTTGCCGAAAAGCAGGCGGCGCTCTCCGTAGTTAAAAAGCGCCTCACCGAGATAGGCATAGGTGAATTCTGCATGGAGTTTTCAACGGGTAAATCTACCGACAAGGCAGAGATCGTCCGCTCCATAGAAACTACCCTTGCTCTTAAGGACGAATATTCCGAAGAGGCTTTCCGCGAAGAGGGCGAGGAGATACGCGAAACGCGCGCCTCGCTTGCAAATCCCTATAATGCCCTGCACAAAAAACGCAGGCTGGGCGTCTCCGTCTACGAGGGAATTTTATATTACCTCCAGAACAAGAACGCGCCCGAGCTTGTGAATATAGAGAGCACTTTTTACGACAGCCTCACCAAAGAAAAGCTGGAACAGTGCGAAAAGATGCTCTTAAAGGCTCAGATAGCCGCAAAGGAGTGCGGCGGCGTATATCGTTCGCCCTTTGAAAACGTCAATATCACCGAGTGTTCCGACGACGTAAAGAACGGTGTGCTGTGCGCGGCCGAGGTCGTGCTCGCCGAACTCAAACATCTCAAAAACTATCTCGGTCTCTTTCTTGATAACTTCAACCAGAAGATAAGTACTTTCACGGCGCGCAAGCTCGATGGGCTCATCAAGATCGCCGCCACTTTGCGCGACGGTACTTTAGATGAATTTTTCTCTTGCGACGAGCAGGAGTTCTATAAATTCTACAACGCCAATGTGCTGTACGACAATGTATCGAGGCTTTGGTTCACGCGCTTTTACACTTTGCCCGACATCGATAAATTTGCTCCCCAGCTCGAGGCCGAGCTTGAAAACTGGGGCGAAAACTACCGTTCGTCGCGCGTGGTGCTTGCCGTGATAAAGCGCCTCAACAGGTGCGCCAAGGAGCGCATCCCCGAAAAGGAGGAGCTCGAATGGGTGAAGCGCGCATACGAGCTGTGGCAGGCTGAAGGCAGAATTTTAAACAGCACCAACCTTGCGCAGAACTTTATGGCGCTCGGCGGCGGCATAAACGATAAAAAGAGGGAGACATTCTTAAAGCCGCTGTACGAGCTGCACAATCTCTGCCAGCAGGTATTCATGGACTACAACGCCGACGCTTTCAACAGCGTTTGCAACCATATAGTCGGCGGCTATGCAAAGCCGCTCATAAACGGCGTCATTGCGGCGGCGCAATCGTTCATAGCGGCCAAAGATTACTTCATAAAGATAACCGCCGCCGATAAGACTTTCTTCTCAGACGAAGACATCTTTGAATATTACACATCAAAGTGCGGTGCGCTGATAGACAATATCGATATGCTCCCCGGCTGGTGCGCGTATAAAGCCACGGCAAAAGAGCTCGACGATATGGGCCTCACATTCATGACGGACGCCATGGAGAGCGGCATCATAAGCGGCGAACAGATACTTGCTTCCTTCCGCAAAAATGTGTACCGCAACTTTGTGCAGACCAATATTCCCGCCGACGAATATCTCTCGAAGTTCTCGGCGAGCATGCTCGACGAGAGCGCGGCGAAATTTGCCCAGCTCACCGAGCAATTCGCTGCGGTAACAAAGACGAAAATCAGGCATGACCTGATTTCCCGTCTGCCAAACCAGGAGACTGAGGGGCCGCTCGCACTCGAACTCATGACGTTCAGGCGGCAGACAAACGGAAACTTAAAACGCATAAATCTGCGTTCCTTGCTTGCCGAAATTCCCCAGCTTTTAAAGGTTGTCGCACCCTGCATGATGATGAGCCCCTTCACCGTCTCGCAGTATCTTGCGGCCGAGCCCGACTATTTTGATCTTGTAATATTTGACGAGGCTTCCCAGATGCCGACTTGCGAGGCAGTTCCCTCCATAGCGCGTGCCAAGAGCGCGATAATAGTCGGCGACCCCAAACAGCTCTCGCCCACAACCTTCTTCATGGCGCTCGGCCAGGATGAGGAGGAGATGGAAGCGGAAGATCTTGACAGCGTTCTGGACGACTGTCTCTCCCTCGGCATACCGCAGAAGCATCTAAACTGGCACTACAGGAGCAAGCACGAGAGTCTTATTGCATTCTCAAATATTATGTACTATTCCTCCAAGCTGTGCACGTTCCCCTCGCCCGACGCGCTCGACAGCAAGGTAAAGCTTGTCTATATTCCCGACGGCGTTTACGACAGGGGCTTTACAAAGTGCAACAAGCAGGAGGCAGAGGCGCTCGTCGCTGAGGTCATAAGAAGGCTGTCCGATGAAAAGCTGCGCCGCTCCAGCATAGGTATAGTAACATTCTCTACGCCTCAGCAGTCGTATATCGAAAAGATGCTCTCCAAAGCAATAATCGAAAAGGGACTCGAGGAGGCGGCATATGAGCGCGAGGAGCCGCTCTTCGTAAAGAATCTCGAGAGCGTCCAGGGCGACGAGCGCGATGTGATCATGTTCTCGGTATGCTACGGTCCTGACCGTATGGGTAAAATTTCGCTCAACTTCGGTCCGCTCAACCAATACGGCGGCTGGCGAAGGCTCAACGTCGCCGTCTCGCGTGCAAGGGAGGAGATGGTCATCTATTCCTCCATGCGATACTCCATGATAGATCTCTCGCGCACCAACGCGCGCGGTGTTGCAGGTCTGAAGGCCTTCCTCGAATTTGCCGAAAAGGGCCGCACCAGCATAGCCGTAAAAAACGACGAGGTGATAATCAACAAGTCGGGCATAGGCAGATATGTTGCAGAGGAGCTCTCCACTTACGGATACGAGTGCCGCTGCGACGTAGGCGTGTCCGATTTCAAGATAGACGTTGCCGTAATCGATCCAAAGAACAAGCATAATTTTATTCTCGCCATTTTATGCGACGGCGAAAGCCGTTTCTCGGTGAAAGACCGCAACGTCATGCAGGTACAGACCTTGAAGCGCAATAACTGGAACGTTATAAGGCTGTATTCCATTAATTTCTTCAACAATCCCAAGAGGGAGATAAAGAAGATAAAGGAATATCTCGACAAATTATGCTCCGGCGGCAAAACGGTATCCAGCGGTTATAAGCGCCCCTATCGGGCCGCTAAGCTTGAGGCACGCACGGCCGATGCACAGTATATCCTCTCGGGCGAGCATGATGCCGAGGTGATAAAGGCAATAAAGGCGGTGGTCGCCGCAGAAGAGCCGATATCTGCACAGTTTATAATAAGGCGCGTGCTTTCGTCATACGGCATATACAAGCACGGCGTAAAGCTCGACGGTAAGCTCAATTCGCTTATAGAAGGCTGCGGCTATCAGTCAAACGAAATTCTCGGCGTAAAATATTATTACCGCGCAGATAAATACTCGGCATTCGACAGATACCGCGTGGAAGAGGGTGCGCAGCTGCGCTCTGCAGAGACTGATTACTGCCCCTACGATGTGATCTCTCTCGTAAAAAGCATACTCTTTAGTAAGGTCAGCATGTATTCCGACGAACTTGTCGTTGCCGTTCAGCGCGAATTCAAAGTGCCCAGGCTTTCAGATAAGTTTGCGGCGTACATCAATTCGTGTATAGACTACGGAGTGTCGAAGGGTATCTTCGTCCGCAGTATCTCAGATAAGATATCTCTCGTATAATTACCGTGAACCGGGGCTCAGTTTCATGTGCCCCGGTTTCTCGTGACATGCGCACGTGCGCACGCTTTCATTCTGCCGATGAAAAAGATTATAAATGTCCGCCCGGCAGTGCTTCTTGCATTTGCGATAGGTCTGGGCGCAGGGCTTTCGTACACATCTTCATATTATTCCTTCCCGATGTGGTGGCTTATAGCGCTCGTGCCCGTCACGGCGGCATTTGTCATTGCGTTCATAATCTTGCGCAAAACAAAGTGGATAGTGCTGACGGTCGTCTGCGCGGCGCTGTTCTTATACGGCGCCGTGGGTGTATCCGCAAAACTTCAGACCCTTGGAGAGACTTCGGTCGCAAACGGCGCCGAGTGCGCTGTGAGCGGCGTCGTATACGAAAAGTCCTTTACAGAGAGCGGCGAATATATCAAAATAAACTCCGTTATTGCCGACGGCGAGCGCGCCGAAGGCAATATGATAATATATCTCGATGAAAATTACGGCGAGTATTGCGAAGTCGGTTATACTGTAACTTTTACGGGCACAGTGTATGTGTCGGAGCCGTTTGCATACGGAGTTACAAGCTCCGAAAGAATGTTGAAGGATATCCGCTATACGGCCTATCCGCAGGGTGCGCTCTCTTCCGAATACGGCTTTTCCCTCTTCGGCAGCATAAATTCTGCCGTTCGCGAGCTCTTCTTTGAAAATCTCAGCGGGGATACCGCGGCCATAGGCTACGCTATGTTCACAGGCAACACGGAATATATCCAGACCGCTACGATGGATAGTTTCCGATATGGCGGCGTTGCACATATCTTTGCCGTATCCGGCCAGCATATTGCGCTCGTCTACGGGTTACTTGCACTGCTTTTCAAAAAACTGCGTGTGCCCAAAGCGCTTTCTGCCGCAATAAGCATCGCCATCGTGTTTTTCTACACAGGCGTGTGCGGTTGGACGCTCTCTGCCGTGCGTTCCGCCATAATGTGCGCCGTCGCTGCGATAGTCAGCCTTGCGTGCGGCAAGTACGACGGGCTTTCGTCAGTGGCCATATCGTTTGTTGTGATAAATCTTATAAACCCGCTCAATATCATTTCCGTCGGTTTTCAGCTCTCGGTAGCGGCGGTGGCGGGTATAGCAATTTTCAACGGACCGATATGCCGCCTGCTTGCACGTATAAGGATGCCGCAAAAAGTTTCGGCCGTGATCTCTGTGCCTGTGTCAGCGCAGATAGCAACCTTCCCGATACTTCTCTCCGCATTCGGCTATGTCAGTTGGGCGTCGCTCGGGTTGAACATAATCTTCGTTCCTGTGATCTCGGCGATTTTCCTTATAATGTTCCCGTGTACGCTGCTCGCGCTGATAATTCAGCCGATATCACAGTTTCTGTTGCTCATTTTCTCCGTTCCGTTTGAGCTCGTGACTTCGTTGCTCGTATCCATACACGCCGAAAAGGCGCTGATAAGCGGCTTTGACTTCGGCGCGTTTGCAGTGCTCTATTTTATTGCTGTGTTTATTTTGTCCGGCATGGTCAATATAAAGTTCAGGTGGCGCGCGGTCATTGCCGTAGTGCTTGCGGCGGCAATAGCGGCGGGGGTCGTGCTCAAAAATTATTTTCCCGCGGGCGGCGCAAAGATAGTAGTTTCTGCATATTATGGCGGGAGCTACGCCGTGCTCATAAAGACGGACGAGGGCAGTGTGCTCGTTATATCAGAAACCCCTTCGTCATTCGATATAACTTCATTGCTTTCAGATAACGGCGCGGAAGATTTGTCTGCAGTCGTAATACTCGGCGGCGAGGAGAGTATATTTGCCTATACGCAACTCGGCGCCCAATGTGAAGAGGTGTACGTCAACTACACAAATATTAATCTTCAACCCTACCGCGGCGTAAACGTGCACTACGAACGTGAGTTTACGGTCTGCGGCATAAATTTTGAGTATGTAACGGGCAATGACGTTATAGCCGACTGCTGCGGCGCTTCCGTCGGCATAAGCTGCGGGCAGGAGGTGGGGATAGACGGCTGCGACATTCTCATCGCCGTCCAAGACGAACATGACTGCAACTGCCAGAGCGCAGTTTATTTCGATCGGGTAAATTTTGCCTGCAACGTTTACGATTGCGGCGACTTGCAATTTATAGCAAAAGATGGTACAATATCTTCGGCGGGGACATTTTTTCGCAGGGGCGCACGATAATCTTTGATCAGCTCCCCGGTATGTAATGTATTTTATAAGGGCGCGGTGTTATTTTAATGAAGTTTACAGAGCTTAAAAATTTTTTGTCTGAAGGAGGCAGCGGCGTATTTCTTCTCTCCGGCGATGACGCCTATTTTCTCACCCGCGCCGAGGCAATGATAAAAAAGGTCTACCTTCAGCTGCCTGAACTCAACTTTGTCTCCTTCGACGGCGAAAGTTTAAAGGGACAGTCCGTTCAGAAGCTGACCGACGCGCTCTCAGCCTTTCCCTTCATGGCCGAAAAGCGCATTGTGCGCGTATCCGAATTTTATCCCTCGGACGGCGACTACGAAAAATATCTCAAGCCGTTCATCGATAATTTCCCCGACACCGCAATACTGATAATAGTAAATACGCAGGCTAAGAAGGGGGCCGTCGACCTTAAGAGGAAGAAGGGCATAACTTTTGTCGACTGCGGCAGGGCGGACGAAGAGGAGGTCACGCGCTGGATTTACCTCACTTTAAAGCGCGCTGGCATAGCCGCCGAGGCGGAGGCCTGCATAAACATTGCGCGCTACTGTCTGTGCAACATGTCGCGCGTGGCAATCGAAACGCAGAAGATAATAATATATAAGGGCGGCGCTGGCACGCTCACCGCAAAGGAGGCCGACGAGCTCGTATTTAAAGACGCCGACTACCGCGTGTATGAAATGACAAACGCCGTCTCCGCAAAAAATTTCTCCCGTTTTTATGAGATCGCCGACGAACTCACAGTCAAGGGCATGGACAGTATGTCGGTCATGAACAGCCTTCTTTCCTACCTGCGCAATCTTGTCACAATAGCATCATCGAAGAAGTCCGACGGCGAGCTTGCAAAATTGCTCGGCATGAAGGAATACGGTGTAAAGCGCAGCCGCGAGCAGGTAAAAAACCTGGGAGCAGACCGCGCGAGGACGCTGTGCGGTGCGATTTACGGCGCTATCTCCTCGGTAAAGTGCGGCGAAATGACTCAGGATTCGGCCTACAGACTTGTTTGTTCGCAAATATTTTTTGCGGTTTAGTAAAATAAAGCGCGCAAACGCTTTATTTTTGGCGTTTTTCGCTATATAATGTTAAATAACCCTATTAAATTTTGCCGTTGATTGGGCTGTTTTGGTTTTTTAATGGCATAAAACGGAGGTGCCGCAGGGTGGAATGGCAGAACTTTTTAAATAAAATAAACACATTTTTCCAGAACTTCGGCGATAACATCATTTCATACGTAATGGAGTTTATCTTATTCATAGTGCTCTTCTATTACGTATTCAAGGTGCTGCAGACGAACAAGAACTATAAGTTTATCGCAATTTTTGTTCTCGCCGTCGCGTGGTGCGGTTTATCTTTCGCTTTCTCTGAAAACATTGAATCGCAGTTCCTGCTCATCGTAATTATAATGCTCGCCATACTCATATTTACGATGTACAACACCGAGATAAAGAGGGTGCTGTTAGACAGCATGGGCAAGGCCAAGAACGACAGGCCAAAGGTCACGGCGAGCGGCGTTGACGTGATAATTGAGGAGATGATACGCGCCATTCAGAATATGTCCAAAAACATGATAGGCGCGCTCATAGTCCTTTCAAACGAAAATCTGCCAGAGGGAATAATCGAGAGCGGCACCATAGTGAACGCTGAGATAACTTCGCAGATGATAGAGGCGGTATTCTACCCCAAAGCTCCCCTGCACGACGGCGCAATGATAGTGGAGGGCAGCAAGATATACGCCGCAGGTTGCTTTCTGCCGCTTGCACAGAGCGAAAATCTTCCCAAGGAGATGGGCAGCCGCCATCGTGCGGCCCTCGGCGTAACTTCGGTCGCAAGCGTTACGGCGCTCGTCGTATCTGAAGAGACGGGCATAATTTCGATAGTTAAAAACGGCGCCATAAAAAAGAAGTACGCCGATGCCAACGACCTTAAAAACGCGCTCAGCGACTACTACTGGTCCGACCTCACCGCGGAGGCTAAAGAATGAAGAAGATAGGCGAATTTTTCAAGAGTCTGTTCACCAAATTCATACCAATAAAATTGCTCGCCATAGTGCTGGCCGCGCTCACGGTGTTGCTCATCAACCTCAACTGACGGTGCGCCATGAGTTCAGCCAAAGATAACGCGATTCCGCAAAATACCATATACATTCCGCAGATACTGCTGCCAAGAGACGCCGATATGCCGGTGTGGGCGGTCAACGCCTGCGACCAGTTCACCGGCGACGTTGCCTACTGGCGCGAGGTGGAGAGGCTGACAAGCGGGAAGTTGAGCACATATCACCTCATCTTCCCCGAAATATATTTAAAGGACGAACCGCAAAAACGTATTTCAGATATCAATACCGAAATGCAGCGGTATCTTTCAGAAGGCGTTTTTAAGGAAGTGGACGGGTTTATCCTTGTCGAGCGCGCGACAGAGAGCGGTATTCGCACGGGAATAGTGCTTGCAGTCGATCTTGAAAGTTACTCTTTCGTCCGGAGCGACAGGGCGCTCATCCGCTCCACCGAGGCTACCATTTTGGATCGCCTTCCCCCGCGCGTAGAGATACGCGAAAACGCGCCCCTGGAGCTCCCGCATATAATGCTGTTGTACGACGACCCGAGCGCCGCCGTTTTAAGCCATGTAAAGCGGGGCGAAGTTTTGTATGACTTCGACCTGAAAATGGGCGGCGGGCATGTCAAGGGCACGCATGTCTTCAACTCTCAAGAAGTGAGACAGGCGTTTTACAGTCTTTCAGGGGGCAGGGGCGACGATAAAATGCTGTTTGCCGTGGGCGACGGGAACCATTCGCTCGCGGCGGCAAAAATGTGCTGGGAAAATGTAAAGGCAAACCTTTCGCCTGAGCAGGCAGAAAATCACCCCGCGCGCTATGCCTTGTGCGAAGCCGTGAATATCTATGACGGGGCGCTGTTCTTTCATCCCATTCACAGATTTATAAGAACAAACGAGCCGCAGAAGTTTTTAAGCGGCTGGCGCATTTCTGGCGGCGGCACTGCCGTGGCTGTTATAAACGGCGTTACGAGAGTGGTGCCTTTCCCTGAAAATGTGCCCGAAGGCATACGCGTCCTCGATGAATATATCGCAGATTTTATCGGCAAAAACGGAGGGGAGGTCGACTATATCCACGGCGATTCCGACCTCATCTCGCTCACAGCCGAGGGGATAGGCATCATGTTGCCGTCGATAAAGAAGGAGCAATTTTTTCCGCTCATACTCTCGGGCGGGAACCTCCCCCAAAAGACCTTTTCAATGGGCGAGGGAAATGAAAAGAGATATTATATAGAGGCAAAAAGGATAAAGTAAAAGGATTTTTAATATGGCAATCAAGGTCTGCAAATTTGGCGGCACGTCAATGGCCGACGGCAATGTGATGAACCGCGTCAAAAAGATAATAGAGAGCGACAAAGACAGAAAGTACATAGTTGTATCCGCCCCCGGCAAGCGCTATTCGGGCGATATAAAGATAACCGACGTTTTATACGAGTGCCACAAGGAAGTGGCCGAAACGGGCACCTGCGGCGCGGCGTTTGCGCTCATCCGCAACAGGTTTTCAAGCATCGTAAGGGAACTCAATATTGATTTCGACATACAATCCGTTTTGGACGAAACCGAAGAGCGCATAAATGCCGAGAGGAGCGAGGACTTCACTGCTTCCCGCGGCGAATATCTCTCTGCGCGCGTAATGGCGGAAGTGCTCGGCGCAAAGTTTATCGACGCCGAGGATGTAATATTCTTTGACGAAAAAGGCGTCTACGATCCCGAAAAGTCCGACAAGGCTATAACAGAAGCGCTCCGCGGCGTTGAAAAGGCCGTTTTCCCCGGCTTTTACGGCAGGGATATACACGGCAAGGTAAAGACGTTCTCCCGAGGTGGTTCTGATATTTCGGGAGCCATAGTCGCCCGCGCCGTCGGCGCTTCGATCTATGAAAACTGGACGGACGTAAGCGGCTTCCTCGCCTGCGATCCCCGCATTGTCGACAGCCCCAGGCGCATAAAATCGCTATCTTTCAAGGAGCTGCGCGAGCTTTCATATATGGGCGCAAACGTGCTCCATTCCGAATCGATCTTCCCCGTGCGCAGGGCAAATATCCCCATTCATATAAAAAACACCTTTCGTCCCGAGGACGACGGCACTCTCATTTTGCCCAGCGTGTATTATAAGCCCAGCGGCAACATTGTCACGGGCATTGCCGGCAAAAAGGATTTTACGGTAATCTTTATCGAAAAATCGCTCATGAATTCGCAGATTGGCTTTGTGCGCAAGGTTCTCTCCGTGCTTGAAAACGCGGGCGTGCCCGTGGAGCACATCCCCTCCGGTATCGACACCATGTCTGTGGTGATCGAAAGTTCTGCATTGAAAAACGGTAAGCTTGAGCTCGTTCTGCAGGGCATAAAAGAGGCCGTAGCACCCGATACTCTGCGCGTCACCGAAGATATTGCCCTAATTGCAACTGTTGGACACGGCATGTCGTCGTCGGTCGGCACTTCGGCAAGGCTGTTCAAGGCTATGGCCGCGGCTGAAATCAACGTAAAGATGATTGACCAGGGCTCTTCCGAGCTCAACATAATAGTGGGAGTGAAGAACGAAGAATGCGAAAAGTGCATACGCGCAATCTACCGCGAATTCTTCGGCAATTGAAAATATTATCGTAGTAAAAAAGGCGTACGGCGCAATTTTGCGCCGTACGCCTTTTTAAATTTATTTGTATTAAAGCTGAATTTCTTCCCCGACGCGCGCACATTCCGCGGCGTCTATCTCGTGCTCTATCGGTATGGCATTTCTGCGCAAGTCTTTTACCAATGCGTTGTTTATCAAAAGGCCTGCAATTATAGGCGCCAACATAAACAGCGACCACACTGACGAGGGGAACAACGCGGCAAGCACCCACCCGAGCACGATGCCCGCTGCGATAAATATTATGTATACCTTGCCTTTGAATTTTGAAAAATTTTCGTATAGCTTATACCATTCAAGGTTCCTGGCATATGCGGGGTTTGTTTCCAGCTCGGCTTTCTGCCTCTTTTCAATGTCGGCATACGCCCGCCGCAGCGGCAGCGAAAGCAGGAACACACCTCCGAAAATCAGCGTGAACGCCGCAGGCATAGCATATCCCGAAAGGCCATCGCCGAGCGTTCCGGAAGCAAAGAACACAATCGCGGCCGCTATGGCGGCTACGGTAAGTATTATCACGCCTGTTGTGATAATCTTCGTGCGCTTTTTTCTTATCAGCTCCGCCTCGGCGTAAAGCTCTTTATCGGGGAACAGGTATCTGAATGTCTGCAAATTGGGGTCGGATTGAAGGTTATATTTGTGCCTGCGCCCCTGGGCTTCGTCAATCGCTTTTGCTTCGTTCTCGGTCTGCTGTTCAATGGTATTGCCGCTCTGCTGTCTTTTTATGTTCAGATACATATAGGCAAAAACAATAACAAGCACGCCTGCAAGCAACACCCAGAACGCGGCGATGCCCCACGCGCCGAACTCTTCGCTTTCGGGGTTTTTTATAACTTCCATTGCAATGCACGCAATGAACGCCGCGGCGCAAAGGCCGAACACCAGCCACGCCCACCAAAGTTTTCTGAGCGTGCTCTTTTTGTCGGCTTTCACTTTCTGTCTGTACGAGGCAACCTGCGGCATCTCGTCTGCCCGCGCGGGACTGTTCAATATCCTCTTGTATGCCGAGCGGAAACTCAGCCACAGCGCAAGCGTAACTATTGCCGATATTATCCATAAAAGAAGGGTAACGCCGAATACTATAAACGGCAAATCAGTTATTTCCGCCGTTTCCATAGCTTCGCTGAAAATTAAAGGTTCAATAATTATTGCCGCGCACAACGCAAAAAATATTATTTCAGATATAATTCTGGCGCAGTAAATGTTATACAGCCTCTTTCTTTTCCGCCCGTCGCTCACCGCGCGGGCATACTTCGCAAAAAACTTTTTAAACATTTTTCATATCCTCGTTAATTTTCTTCCGTCTGAGCGTCATTCTGCAAATCTGCGCTTGCCGGTAATGCCGTTAACGGTTATCCGCACTACGGCGGTTATGCCCATCGCCGCACATTCGCGGGCAGAATATCCCTCAACATGGCAGTGCGCAAGCAGCAGTTCCAGTCCGCGCACCAACTCTTCGCCGTAAACTCTCTCTGCTTTGCCGAAGGCTATCAGACTCCTGTAATCGGCGGTCACGCCGTGGCCCGTGCTCTTGTAGCCCGCAAGGCAGTCGGCTTCGAAGCACACGTTGCCGTTTTTTGTAATCAGGTCCAGCTTTTTGCCCTCTTTTGCACAGTGGAAGTATACAAAAAGTTTTCCGTCCCTTTCTTCCCAGCCGTATGAGAGGGGGACTATATAAGGATAAGGTTCGTCGTGCATGGCAAGCCTTATTGTCTGGCACTCATCTAAAAGTTCTTTTATCTCTTCAAAGTCCTTGATTTCCCTGTCGGCCTTTCTCATTTAGGTACCTCAAAAAATTTTTTGTTGTCTTTATTATATAATCGCCCGCAATGTGCTGTCAACTCTATAAAAATAGTTCTTGACAAACAACTGTATCTATCGTATAATAACAGTAAGGTACCTTATGAAAATTATTTTAAGCGGCCCGGGCGATATGCCCATCTACGAGCGCCTTAAAAACGGAATAAAGTCGCAGATAGCCTCGGGCGAGCTGCCGTCCGGGAGTATGCTGCCTTCTATAAGGGTGGCGGCAAAGGAGCTTGGCGTGGGAATTATCACCGTAAAGCGCGCCTACGACGATTTGTGCGCAGAGGGGTATCTCTTTGCCGAGCAGGGCCGCGGCGTCTTTGTTTCAAACGCAGGTTCTGCCGCTCTCTCGCAAAAAAATCTCGAAGAGTTCGCAGAAAAGATGCGCGCGCTAAAAGAGATCGCAACGGCGCTCAACATTTCGCCCGAACAGTCGGAGCAAATTTTCAGAGAGATATGGAGGAAAAGTTAATGGAAAAACTTGAATACGGGCTGGATACACATGGCCTCACCGTCGATTTCGGCAACTTCAGGCTCGATAATATCACTTTGCGGGTGCCAAAGGGCTGCATTACGGGGCTCATCGGCCGCAACGGCGCGGGTAAGACCACGCTGATTAAAACCATCATGCGCTTAAACGACGCCTGCGCCGGCAGAATACTGTATAACGGGCTGTATTTTCCTGAACACGAGGAGGAGGTTCTGAATAAGATCGCCTGCGTGTTTGATTCGCCCGTATACGGCAAAAACGCCAGGCCCAAACAGCTCATAAAGTACTACAGGCGCGCCTACAAAAATTTTGACGAGGATAAGTACAACGCGCTGATGACGCGCTTCTCCCTGCCGCACGACTTAAAATTTTCAAAATACTCCTTCGGCATGAACAAGAAGTATAGCCTGATTTTAGCTCTTTGCCAGGGTGCCGATATTCTCATTTTAGACGAACCCACCGCTGGCATTGACCCGTTCGACAGGAGCGCCGTCGTGGAGCTTATTCAGGAGTTCATGCAGAACGAAAATCACACCGTGCTCTTCTCCACGCATATCTGGAGAAGGAGGAGCTGCTCAATTCATATCGCCTCGTGCAGGTGAGCGAAGTCACCGACGAGATAAAAAAGACTGCCATCGGTATAAAGGCCACGCCGTTCGGCAGTACATATCTCTGCAAAACGGAGAACGTTCCCGGCGGCGCAACTTCAAAAATTCCAACCGTGGAGGAACTGTTCGTCGCACTCACCGAGGACGGGCTGGCCGCAAAGTACGGCGATAACCCGTTTGGTATGTAAAGAGGAGTGGGTATGAAAAACAGCAATTCATTTTTCAACAACTTTGCCGCATACTACCAATCAGGAATGATGATACATGAAGGCAATGTACAGAAACTCTCGCTCCTTCGCGGTGTGCTCGTCTTTATAGGTTATTGTGCTCTGGTGTTGTTCGGGAGCGTAGGTACAGGCGGCGATATCTATCAGGATTTCGATATGATCTTCGTAATGCCCATGTGCGTGCTCGTCGTATGCAAAATATACACGCTGTCCGTTCATGAAAGGCTGGTGCCCATGACGCACAGGCGGCGTGTGCTGTGTTCGCTTTTGTTCTTTTTCATGTGGCTGATTGTAGCATCGCTGGTCTGGTGTCTCCTTGTAGTTTTATACAGTCTTTTAAACTGGCGGATGCCCGATTTTTCCGTTCTCGGCGGCACAGGCGGCTTTCTGCTCGTTTCGGTGTTTTTATACGGCACCGGCTTTGCACTCTTATATACAAACCTCACGGTAAAGGTTGCAAAATTGCCGATAATAATAGCAGCATTTGCCGTGTGGATTGGGCTGTATGCCGCGATATATATCTTCGGAAACGTTTTAAACGGCGTTAACTTTATCGACGGCGGCGTGTTCGCCGCCTCAGGGCGCACGCCGCTCGGGTTGGTATTTGCCGCGCTGTTTGCGGTATTCGGCATAGCGCAGATCGCCGCAGGTATCATATTGTGCGCAAGGCGCTTAAAGTCCAAAAATTTTTAAGGGGAAGGGCATATGAATAAATTCAAGGACGAATTTTTCCGCTACATATCCTTTTGCCGTTCGTGCAGGTATTTTAAAAATAATTCCGACGGACTGGTCGCAACGAATATGGGAATGGCAAAATATATCGCCGCATACCTTTTATTAGCCGCCATGGCATGCGTTTCGATTTTTACAAGCAGAACGCAGCTTCCCGACGACACGCAGGTTTCAATGTCTTTCGGCTACACAAACTGGTATATGTGGCTTGCGGCGTTCATGCTGATTGTGGCGATAGCCACCCGCGGCATACAGGGCAGGCTCATGCCCATGTCGCACCGCCGCCGCACAGTTTATTATTTGCTTCGCCCAATACTGATATCGGTAATAGTGTGCATATGCGCCATCGTTCTGTTCTGGCTGGTTGCAATCTGTATCGCCATAGTGCAAAAACTTGCGGACTCAATTCCCTCTGTCGATGTGGAAATAACAGAAATACCCGTCTATTTGCTCTGTCCGGCGGCGTATCTGTGGTTTTTTTCTTCAGCCGTATTCAGTTTTTTTGCCGTTTTGTTTATTGCCGCATTGCCACCGCAAAAAACAAAATCTGCAACAAGGCGCGGAATGAAGCGTTTCATTGCAAATATAGCTGAGTATAGACGGCACCTTGCGTTATTTGCAGTGCTTCTGTTTTACTATCTGTTAAGCTTTATAATCTGTAATCTCACGCCATATAAGCCGCAGTACGGGTTTGAATTTTTTGCGAATCCGATGATCTCGCTCGAATATCTGCCCCAATGGCAGGGCTGGCTGTTTGCTGGTATTATGGCGGCGGCAGCAGTAATTATGTGTGCCCTTGCAATCATTTTTACATATCGTGAGTGTAAACCGAAAAACTTTTAATCGGGATAAGAGAGAATAGTTAATATATAGTTTGCGCCGCCGCGTTAAACACGCGGCGGCGCAAACATTTCATATTATATAGTATTATGAACTTAAGCTTATGTATGATAGTAAAGGACGAGGAGGAGGTGCTTGCGCGCTGTTTAAATTGCGCTAAGGCCTTCGCCGACGAGATAATAATTGTTGATACGGGCTCCACGGATAAAACGGTGGAAATAGCAAAACAGTTTACAAATAAAATCTATCGCTTCGATTGGTGCGACGATTTTTCTGCCGCCCGCAATTTCTCCTTTTCAAAGGCTGAGTGCGGGCTTGTGATGTGGCTGGATGCCGACGACGTGATAGAAGAAGAGGACTGTAAAAAAATCATTTTGCTCAAAGACGAGATGAAAGAATATGACATGGCTATGCTGTTGTACGCAGCCGCCTTCGACGGCGACCGCCCGACTTATACCTACTTCCGCGAGCGCATATTCAAAAGATCGGCGGGATTTGTTTGGCGGGGCGCCGTTCATGAGGCAATAGCTATGCGTGGCAGAGTGCTCTATTCCGAGGCAAAGATCTGCCATAAAAAGGTGAGATCGGGCGACAGGTGGCGAAACTTAAATATCTACCGCAATCTGATTGCATCGGGGAAAGTTCTCACCCCGCGCGATAAATTTTATTACGGCCGCGAACTCATGTTCAACGGCCTGAATACCGAGGCAGTCGCAGTGCTACAGGAATTTTTAAACGGCCAGGGATGGGCAGAAAACAAGTGCGAGGCCTGCCTCAATCTTTCGGCTGTATACAGCGCAATTGGCAAACAGGCCGAGGCAGAGGAATGGGCGGCAAAGTCATTTTTATATGGTCTGCCCAAGAGCCGCGCCTGCTGTGCGCTCGGCGAAATGTTCTTAAACCGCGGCGACTATTCTGCCGCTATCTTCTGGTATAAGACAGCGGCCACACTGCCGCAGAATATCAAAGGCGGAGGCTTTTGTGAAGAGGAGTTCTGTGGCTATGTTCCTTTTATGCAACTCTGCGTGCTCTACGACAGGCTCGGCGACCATAAAACTGCCGAGCATTACAACGAGCTTGCGGGGGCAATAAAACCTAGCGATAAGGCATATTTGTACAACGCGAAGTACTTCGCAAATTTAAAAAAATCCATAAAATCGGCATAAATAGCGGGGGCGCGGCCACAGGCCGCGCCCCCGCGCTTTAAGTCAATTTTTCACATTATTGAACCAGCCGAGTTCAAATCTTACTTCTTTTCTCTGGATGTCGGTGTTTGTGTAGTTGAATGGCAGTACCCCCGCGAGAGTGAAGCCTTCGTGCAGGTAAAAGCCGATGGCATTTGTATTACACGACTGCGTTTCAAGTATCACCATGCGGAAGTTATGCTTTTTTGCATAGTCTTTGGCAATGTTCATCAGCGACCTGCCTAAGCCCCTTTTGCGGAAATTTTCGTCCACCCAAAGTTCGGTCACTCGCAGGGAGTTGTTCCATTCTTCCGCGTATATCTCGATCGCGCCGATAAGTTTCTCACCTAAAAATGCGCCGTAAGCCCTGGCCCCGGGGAAGTGCGGCGCAAATAATTTGTCGGGATAGTCATTCTCCTCGGGAGTATGGGTGATGGGCGTATCAATGTCACGCTTCTGAATTTTAACGGTAAAATTGTTTATACCTGAACTCAACTCAACGTCGTAGTAGCTGTTTGTTGTGTATCCTATCGGCAGAATGTATCCCTGCCATTGTTTCTTCAAAAGTCTTTTGATAGTTATCTTATCATCCATAATCTTGACCTGAAATCTTGTGACAAAAAAAGGCAAGCGATAATTTATATCGCTTGCCTTTTTGTGGTTGAGGTGACGGGACTTGCGCCTTGAGCGGACGCGCACGGAAAACAGCGGGTGTCCGCTGTTTTGTCGGAGGTAGAGCCCTCCGACCTGCGGCGAAAGAATTTCGCCTTGCCTCCCCTCAAGTCCCGTATCACTTTGGAATACAAAAAAAACAAGCGAGGAATATCGCTTGCCTTTTTTGTGGTTGAGGTGACGGGACTTGAACCCACGACCTTCTGGTCCCTAACCAG